>Ga0315285_10001843_pt1 | contig 22215 bp, 21 predicted proteins | sample YL17G09_36_MG_FD_203698 | JGI IMG/M metagenome (GOLD analysis project Ga0315285, IMG submission 203698) | Sediment microbial communities from Yellowstone Lake, YNP, Wyoming, USA - YL17G09_36 | ecosystem: Environmental > Aquatic > Freshwater > Lake > Sediment | place: USA: Wyoming | collected...
TTGGGATAACATGGACACACTATATACTGTGCCCACCCCGATATGTCAAGTGTTTTCTGCTCACCCAGGAGGTTTGAGGAAGGCTCCATAGATCCAGCAGTTAGACGCTTAGCGCGGGATTGGGGGTTCCCCTCCGCTTGATAGCGTGGGCCCGGCGGTACCCGACGAACGCATAGATGCCAACGTTCACCCCGACCACCAGGAGCCCCAGCGCTATTTGGACGCCCGGCGTGAGCCCCTGCGGGTAGAGTATCGGCAGAATGTAGTGGTCGATGAACCCGCCCCCATGGCCGACCTGCCCGGCCTTGAGCCGCAACGCCTGCTCCCAGGGGGTCAGGGGGCAGATCCAGCCGGTGAACTCGATGAGGGCGCCCCAAGCCGCCGCCGGAAGATGTATCCAGCAGAGGGAGGGTCGCCAGAGGACGAGGAAGCCCCCTGCCACCACGAAGACGACGAAGGCGAGGTGGACGAGGACGAGAAACTCAGCAAGCGATCGGTAGACCATGGCGGCTGAGTGGGGAGCGGATTACGTCGCCAACTGCATCAGTGTGAGGCGCAGGTCGGAGGCACGATGGAAACAGGCCGGCGCAAATTTGCCCGAGCCTTCGCTCCCGCCAGCCTCGGTCAGCCATGCTAGCTTGGGGAAGTAATGCTTGTAATGCAGCGTCCCCCTTTAGAGTGAAGCGGAAAGGAGGGATTTGCCTTCTCATCGAAAGGACGGCCGGGTCCCCATTCACAACGGACTTCGGTGAGGGGATAGGTGCTACGCCGGGGCGAACTCCCTGGCATGCAGAATCTCTCCGCTACCCATTGGGCGGATATCCGCTTCAGTCAGCGTCAAAACGCCAACGGTTCTTCCCTCAGCGGTGACAAACTCCACCTCAGAGGCGGCGCGGTCGGCGTAGCAATGCACGACGGCCCCGACATCACCTTTCCTTAGGCCGCACATAGGCACGTCATGCGTGAGGACTACCGTCTCTCGTTCGCGGATCATCTCATTCTCCCCAACGGATTCACACCGGATATGCAGTGACGAAGCGCGGTCTGTCCTCCCCCTGGTCAATGATCCAGACCGTATTCCCGACTGGGGTTGCGAAGGGGGCAGGTCCCCTTCCAATGCGATCCATCCAGCCTGAGGTTCCTTACCACTGGCAAACGACAAGCCATCCAAGTGGCCAGACGGTATCATCGGCGACGGCGGTGTCAAGTCGAAAGTGGATGAGAGATCGTCACGGAAGGAATCACAACGCATGATGGCGGCCAGATTTTGGGCAGAGCAGGCACAGAGAATAGCTACGATGACGCCCTCCGTTCCCTCGGAAGCAGGCTACGGACAATACTCCCCGCGCCGCGTGGGCGAGGTCTCGAGATCGAAGAACACGAGAGCGTACTACAACGACAACACGGGGCTCCGTTTCCTATGACGACGAGCGACAGTACGGACCAGAGGTCGCAATGCCATTGGGACTTGGCACTTGGTCAGTCGCCCTTCGCAGCTCTCGACTCTTGGGTTTCTGCTCTCGTACGCTCTATCCCCATCCGTGTCCCCGTCGTCCCGAATAGGTCATTGGTCATTTGGTCTGGTGCGCGCGGAGGAGAAAGTGACCGCAACGAAGGACAGCGGGGATGTGGTCCCGGCCTATCCGCGGGCGCTCCGCTCGCTGTGGGTTGGTGCGTTGGTGCTGCCAAGGAGACAAAAGCGGTCACGTCCCGTGTCAATAGCGCCCTTTTGCGTAAACGGAGAATTTCATGATTTCATGACCGTCCCCTATTTCCGGCACGGTAGCTACGTCTGTCAAGCCAGGAGCATCGTTGAGAAGGAATCGGATGCGCAACGCAGCAAAATCAATAAGTTATCGCAGAAAAGGAGTCCGGTACCCTTCCGGCGGGGAACGTAGTGCGGTTATCACGGCTATCCGTAGGAGAGGGACCGTCACTACCGGGCCTCTCCTTCACCGTGGAGCTGGGGATCTACCCTCCGAATTTCGGTGGCGTGCGCGTGGAGGAGAAGATGGCCGTGAGGCAGGATGGTTTGGACGCGCCGCCCGCCTATCCGGCGGAGCTTCGCTCGCTCTGGCCTGGACCTGCCGTGCACTCGGGGAACAGGGGCAAGACGACGAAGAATCGAACGTTCCCTATTATGGAGAAATATACTTCTAATGCAACCCCATTTCGAAAGTCATAATTTCATGACCGTCCCCCATTTTACTGGAAGGAAATTCCTTTCACCCGGGTACCGAGTGGTTTCTGGACCTGCAAACGTTTCCGGGCCTCGGGAATGGCGGCGGCATACTGCGGAAGCCATTGTGCCTGTGCAACCAACATCTCATCGGTCATCTGGGATATCTCCGCGGGGGTGCAGACTGCGCCCACGAGGGGATCCAGCATCATGGCCTGCTTCAGGCGCACCACGTCGCCATGCAGTGCCGCTTCGAGGGCAAGGCGCTGGACGCTCACGGCGGCGTTACAGATTGCCGCACACCCGGACGGCAGGTCTCCCACGCGCGGAATGCTTATCCCGTTCCGATCCACATAGCCGGGGACCTCTACCACGCAATCGGCCGGCAGGTTGCTGATGCAGCCGTCGTTGATAACGTTGAAGTGCCCCCGGTAGACGCGACCCGTTTCAAGCGCCTCCATGATGTAACTGCAGTGCTCGTCACTTCTGTTGGCAGCTGAGAAAACTGGGGCCGGCTCCTTCATCCACTTGGGGAAGTCGGTCTCGAACCAGTTGCGACTCTCCCTGCAGTAGCGAAGATAGCCCCCCGTCTCCCCATGAATCCACCGCGAGTGATCGATCCAGCCTTCGATTTCGTCCCGCCGCTTCCGATACCACGGGAGATACTCTGAGAGGTGGCCGTTGCTCTCGGTCGAGTAGTAGCCGAATCGGCGAAGCACATCGATCCGGACCTTCTCCGTCTTCGAGAACACGGAATGCCGCTCGAAGCCCTCGAGGAGGCGTCCGGTCCAATCCTTGCCGTCGTATTGCACCTTCACATACCACGTGATGTGGTTGAGGCCGGCGCATACGATGTCGACATCCTTCCGGGTCACTTCGCGGTAGCCCGGCTCGCCCGGGGCCTTGCCGTCATTGATCAGGAGCTTGATGACCTCCACGAGCTGCGCGTGGCCATGCTGCACGCCGTGGCAGAGGCCGATAGTGCGCACGCCGCCGTAGGTGTTGGCAGCCCAGGTGTTCATGGAGTTTGGATTGGCATAGTTGAGGAACAGGGCGTCCGGCGAGGAGCAGGCGCGGATGTCCTCACAGAAAGCGAGAATCTGCGGAACGTTCCGCTGGCCATACATGATGCCGCCCGCACAGATCGTGTCCCCGACGCACTGATCGACTCCGTATCGGAGCGGGATGTCGACGTCCAGCGCAAATGCCTCAAGCCCCCCGATCCGCGTCAAGTTGAGAACGCAGTCCGCTCCCTCCAGCGCCTTCTTCCGATCGGTCGTGGCGACGAGCGTTGCGGGTAGCTTGTTCGCCTTGATGTCGCGCTCGGCGAGCTGCGCCATCATATCGAGATTACGCTCGCTGATGTCCGTGAGGGCGAAGGCCGTGTCGGCAAACTCGGGAACCGTCAGGATGTCCGCCATGAGTTTCCGGGCAAAGCCAATGCTTCCCGCCCCGATGATCGCAATCTTCAATGCCATCCGTTTCCTCCTGAGGGGTGCCTCTGCAGGAATACCTTCGCTCAGCCCTTCACCGCGCCGGCGGTGAGTCCTTCGACGATGTAGCGTTGCGCCAGAATGAACAGGACGAGGACCGGCAGCGTCGTGACCGTGGCGCCGGCGGTCAGGGCCCCCCATTCGGTGCCCCACACTCCCAGGAGCCTGGACACCTCTACCGTGAGGGTTCGCGCATTCGCCGAAGTCGTGAACGTGTTGGCGAACATGAAGTCGTTCCAGGCCCGAAGAAAGGAGTACACGCTGGCCGTCATGAGCCCGGGCGCCGACAAGGGAATCGCGATCTTCATCAGCGCCTGTCGTGTGGAGGCGCCGTCCATGAATGCGCTCTCGAAGAGCTCGAGGGGAAGGGTGAGCAAGTATGCCTGGGTCAGAAGGAAACAGAAGGGCAGCGTGAACGTCGTATAGCTGATGATGAGTCCGTAGTAGGTATCCAGGAGCCGCAAGTTCTTGAGGATCAGGTAAAGCGGCACGATGAGGAGGATGCCCGGAAGCATCTGGAGCGAGAGGATGACGCGCGAGAAGAACATGCCCCCCCGCAGCCGCAGGATGCTGATGGCATAGGCCGCAGGGACGACCACGACGAAGCTCAGGGCGACCGTCGCCAGCGATATCACCGTGCTGTTGAAGAAGAACCGCCCGAAGTTGCCGTACCGGAAGATCGTCATATAGTGCGAGAATGTGAGCTCGGGCGGGAAGAGATAGATCTTCTGCGTGATGATGTACCTATTCGGCTTGAGCGATGCGGTGATCACCCAGAAGAACGGAAACGCGACAAAGATGATGAGGAGGGCGAGGAGCGCATAGGCGAACACCCTGTTCACCGTGGGGAGGAGTCTATAGTCCAACCGGATTCGTGCCATTGTCTCCCACCCTTACGTTTTTGCGTTGGCCCGGAAGTAGAGCGGTCCGACAGTCACGACGAGGAAGATGAGGATGAAAAGCCCGATGGCGGATGCGTACCCCATATCGAAAAGCTCGAAGGCTTGCTGATAGAGGAAAGTCGGCAGCACCTCAGTGGCATGCAGGGGACCGCCACCCGTCAGCAGGTAGATGACGTCGAAATTGGTGAAGGTCCAGATGAGATGGAGAACGACCACCACCATCGACACGTTCTTGATCCCGGGCATGGTGATGTGCCAGAACCTTGCCGACCAGCTCGCGCCATCCACCTGGGCCGACTCGTACAGCTCTCTCGGGATGGTCGCAAGACCGGCCATCAAGGTGATGGCATAAAACGGGAAGCTCCGCCAGACGTTCACGCCGATGACGACCGGCATGACGAGCGATAAATTTCCCAGCCAGTTCATCTGCAGGAAGTCGTGGGCGCCGAGGCGGTCGAGGATCTGGTTGACGAACCCGTAGTTGGGAGCCAGCATGAATTTCCAGATCAGGGAATTGATCGCGATCGGGACCGCCCAGGGAAGCAGCACGAGCGCCTTGAAGAGGTTCTTCATGGGCGTGTAGCGGCTGGTGAGCAGGAGGGCGGCGCCGAGGCCGATGAGATACTCGAAGACCACGGAGCCGATGGTGAAGACGATGGTGTTCCACAGCGCCGGCCGGAAGAGGGGCTCCTTGGTGAGGAGCCGCACAAAGTTGCTCACTCCCGTGAACCGGTCGCCCCCGGGGTTCATCAGGTTCTTGTCGAAGAAGCTGAGCCGCAGGGCGTCGAAAAAGGGATAGAGGTCCACCGCCAGTATAATGATGATCAAGAGAATAAGGTACCCGTATCGACCCATTATCCGGCGCCGCATCGACGACCACGCCTCTTGGTCAGCGCAGAAACCGACGGACTCGCGTGATGACGCGCGAGTCCGTCGGACGCTTCCCGTCGGTCCTACTTGTTTACCGAAGTGTCAAGATAGGTCTTGACCTTGTTGAAGTAGTCCTTGCCCGCGTCCTGCGGCGACATTCGCTTGTAGAGGACCTCCTGGAGCGATTCCATGGAGTCCTTGAGAATGGGAGACGTGGGGATCGGAGGCATCGGGTGACCGAAGGCGGCGCTTTCCAGGAAGGTGTCGCGCCACACCTTGTCCTCGATCCAGTGCTTCGACTCCTTGGCATCGAGCCTCGACGGCAGGTTACCGGTTTGATTGATATAGACGTCATTGTCGCGGTTGTAGAGCCATTTCATGAATTCCCAGGTTTCCTTCTTGTGTTTCGAGAACTTGCTGATCCCTTCGATCTTGACTTCCAGATAGGTCGCGGGGGTCTTCGCATATGGATAGTAGGCTGTCTTCCAGGACTGGCCGGTTTCCGACTGCTCGGCACGCCGCTTCATCCATGCACCGTCCTGGGCCATGGCGAGGGTTCCGGCCTGAAAGGCCGAGTCTAGTTGCTGGTATTCCCACCCGATGCTAAAAGGCGGCACCGCCTTGTCGACGAACATCAGATCGGAATAGAACTGAAAAACCTCCGCAGCCTGTTCGGGCGTGAAACCCGGAACCCAGCGGTTGCCCACCCACTTCACCAGGTCCGCGCCGGTCGACCAGAGATGAACCGCGAATTCCTGGGGCCCCCTGATGGCCGTACTGGCCGAGCAGAAGGCGAAGCCGTACACTTTCGGCTTCCCGTCAGGGCCGATGTCCGCCGTAAGCTTCTTGGCTGCTTCTCGCAACTCCTGCCAGTTGGTCGGTACCTTGGAGATGCCCGCCTTCTTGAAGAGATCGTCCCTGTACACCAGCACCCGGGTGGAGGCAATACTTGGGAGGCCGAATATCCTGCCATTCACGGTGCTCACGTTCCAGGCGCTTTGAGGGAACTTGTTATAATCCGACCACGACTTGGCCTCGCTGGTCAGATCCTCGAGGATCCCCATCCTCGAGAATTCGGGGACCCACTCCCCAAGCATATGGAGGAGATCGGGGCCCTGTTGACCCTGGCCCGCGATGACCGCCTTTTGCTTGAGGTCCGCATAGACCATGACGTTTTGTTTGACTTGTATGCCGGGATTCAGTTTCTCGTATTCTCGGAACTTCTCATTCATAGCCCGGCCGTCCCGGTCGATCGCCGGGTCCCACACGTTCCAGACCTCCAAGGTCACGGGCTCGGCGGATTGAGCGCCTCGGGGAATGACCGCGAGCGAGAACAGCAAGCACACCGACAGGATAAGCGAGATTCTCTTCATTTCTTCTCCTCCTTTATGCGGGTGGTCTTATTACCAATGTCCGGGCCAAGCTATTCGCGTAAAGTTGGATCCCATCCGTAGAGGCGTGAATACAAAAGGGGATGTAGTAGGGTTATCAGACTTTTCACTCACCCGCTACGACCTCAAAAACATAACGGCCCCCGGGGGCCATGGGTCCCCAAAGGGCCGTAGGCTTCTCACGCCAGAAATCTTTTGACCGGCACCGCCGCCCCCCTTCCGGGTCAGTCGCCGGAGAACCTCCCTCCGCTGCGAAAGACCTTACCTCTCATCGGACGGCGAAGTCAAGGCGAAAGCGGACGAGGGTCGGGGACCTGGGATGGAGAGCGGAGGAGCTAGGGTGCAGGGGAGCATGGGGGAGGGGACGTGACGGGTCCGCGAAAAAAGGTGCCAGCGTTCAACGCGGAGACACCGTCAGCCGACATCGAGGGGACATGGGCTCGTCCCCTGCGTTTCCCGTGTTACTGCTGTCATATCGCATCACTTGGCACAGTCATTATGACAGGACAGTATGACTCGGGCGCCGCCGCGGCCAGCCCAGCGCAGTCCGCCTCTTCGGAGACGTCGGCCCGAACGAATACGGCCTTGCCGCCGGCCGTCCTGATGCCTGCCGCCGCTTCCCCGTCCGCCGCCCGTGATAATCACCACGCTGTAGCTGCGTGCCCGGCAGTCAGAACCGCGGCTCCTGGAGGTACATGTCAATCGGCTCGCTGTAGTTCAGGGTCTCGCTGCGGGAGAGAGTGCCGGAGGCGATGTCGATGACCGTGCGATAGAGGCGCTCGCCCGCCTCCTCGGGGGTCTCCGATCCCTCGATCACGGTACCCGAGTAGAAGTCGATGCTATCCCGGGCCGCCGCATAGGTCTTGGGATTGGCTGTGGTCCACAGGAACGGCGCCACCACCGACGGAGAGCCTTCCAGCAGGGTCCTCCCGGTGACGCCGCCGCCTCCAAGCTGGAACAGGACGATGTTGGCACCCGCCGCGGCGTAGCCGGCGAATATTGACAGGTGGCCCATCCAGTTATCGACGAAGTACAGTCCCTTGCCCTGGGACCGCTCCGCGTACTTGAGCACCCCTTGGATCGGCGCGGTTCCCGCCTTGTGGATGGCCCCCAGGCTCTTCTCTTCGAGGGAGCTGATCCCGCCCTTGATGTTTGAAGGGACGGGGTTCACGGTCCGAATGTCCAGCCCGGTGGCCTTGGCCCGGGCCTCCTGGACCAGTACAGCATCCAGGATTGCCTGGGCCACCTGCGGTGTCGCGGCGCGCTTTGCCAGGACATGTTCCGCCCCGATGATCTCGGTGGTCTCGCCGAACATGGCCGTGCCGCCTGCGGCAACGATCTTGTCGTACAGGTAACCCACGGCCGGGTTGCCGGCGATCCCCGAGGTGGTGTCGGAGTAACCGCACTTCACGCCCAGACAGAGGTGCTCGTCCCCCACCTCTTTTCGGCGTAGCTTCGAGGCCTCGTACGCCATCTGCCGGGCCAATTGGATCCCCTTCACGATGGCGCCATAGGTCCCGCCGTCCCTCGCCGCATCCAGGATCTCCACCCGCTTGCCGCTCCTGGCGATCTCGTCCGCCAGCCGCTCGGCCCGGAGTTCGGGGTAACCGACGCCGGGGCTGGCGGCATGGAGGATCACCGAGGCCACGTTGGGGTTGCGACCGAGGCCGATCAAGACTCGGGCGATGGTCTCGCGGTCGTTGGCTGTGCGCCCGGAGCCATGATCGACGGTAAGAATGCTCTTCGTGCCGGTCACGAAATCGCAGATCGACTTCGAGATGATCCCCTGGGGGATTACCAGGACATAATTGCGGGTGCCGACGGAACCGTCTGATCGGACGTAGCCCAGGAAGCTCATCCCTTGTCCCTCCTTTCCAGATCGCCACGGGCACGCGTGCCCTCCAAGTTGTGGATGTGGACCAATGCCCCCTTGGCGATATTGGTGCCGGCCGTCCCGATGGTCTCTCCGTACTTGCGGATGATCTCGCCCCGAGGGATATCTTGCAGCGCGATCTTGAAGCCGAAAGGGATTGCCTCGATGGCGCAGATGGAGAGAACCTTTCGTCCCATAGGAATGGCTACCTCTTCTCCGGCCTGGATCTCTTCCACAGTGGTGGCCACGTTGTCTGACGGGTGCATGATCAGCGCGCGCTTGGCCGGCATGAGTTCCTGTCCTCCTTCGTGGATCGCTTTTGCACACGCCAAGATTTCGCTCTCTCGCTGGGGCTTTTCTCCCCCGCCGCCCCGGGCTTGTTCTCCACCGCGACGGATTGGCCAAGGTGCGGCTCCCCTACACGCGAACCTCCTTCCCGTCAATGACGACCTCGCCGTCGATCTCAATCCGGGGATACCACACGAGCAGGTCATAGTGGCAAGGGGCCTTGATGGTCCCGCCCAGCGTGATGTTGGTGCCGATCCCGATGTGCGCGCTGCCCAGGACGCCCTCGTCCTCCAGCATGATCCCGATCATCTTGCACTTCGGGTTCAGGCCCACGCCCAGCTCCGCGATGTTGAAACTGTTCTTGTCGCCGTGGCTTTCCAAATCCCGCCGAAGAATCTCGGCCTGTCGGCCCCCCTCGATGCGCGTGATGAACCCGTCGTGGACCTCCACGTGGATCGCGTGTTCGATCAGCCCGATCCCCAGGTACGGGATGCTGGCGTCTACCACAATCCGCCCATTCGCCGTCCCTTCGATGGGAGAGACATTGGCCTCCACGTTGGGGACAGGCGAGAACTGCCCGGGCCCCACGATGCAGTAGAGGGCGTTGCCGGGGCGGCCCGTGATGTCCATGGTGAGATCGGTGCCCCCCGGCGTCGTGATCCGCGCGCGCTTGCCTTGACCGAATTTGTCGGCCACCTTCAGGCAGATGGGCTTCAGCTCGTTGAAATCCGCCTCCAGGCCGCCATGGATCATCATCTCCTCGGTGAATTCGGTGAGGGCGATTATGCGCGCCCCGGCTGCGGCCGCGTTCTTCACGGCGTGGGTATGGGTGACGGAGTAGCTCACCGGAAGGAGGATGACATCTGCGGTCTTCATCGCCTCGGCGACAGCCCTGGGCGGCTCCTGCCCTGCCCGAGCCCGCGGCTGCATGACGGTCACGACAGTCTCCGCCCCCCGCTCCACCGCCGCCGCGGCGATCACCCGCGCAATGGCGAACTCCACCATGTCGGTGACGATGAGAACAGTCTCGCCCGGCTTCACCGCCACACAGGTATCCAGGAGCGTCTTGGCTCCCCGGGCCATCAGCAGATCTTTCATGGGAGTCTCCGAGTCGAAGTGGGAGGTGTGTGCAGCATGGCTCAGGGCGGCTGGCCGTGTCAAGGCAGAAGCCGTTCCCGCCCCGCTACCTTCTCGGCGGACGTGGGAGCACGAACCCCTGGACCGTCGGGTGAGGTCAGGCGGGTACAAGGTCAGAGGCCCAGACCCACAATGGCAATTGGAGGGCTCTGTTTCTATTTCACGAGTTCCACGTGGGGAGCTTGTCCGTAGACGATTCTGACCATTTTTCCGTCATTCAGAATCGAAAGCCTGGCGGCCTCCGTGACCAGCTCGTTGGTGTTGCTGTTCGCCGGAGTCGCAATCATCGCCTTCTCGTCTACTTCCTTGATGATCTTCTGCCTTCCTGCCAGGGAGTCCTTGCTGGACAGATCGGCGACCTCGTTTTCGATCCGATGGATCGTCCCCAGAATGGCCGCGACAGAATCGTAGCCGTATCCGACGGGTTTGTAGCCCGAGCCTTCCCACGGCACCAGCCGGAAGAAATCGGGATTGATGTAATTGAAGACGCTCCCGGCGCAGCCGATGCCCTTCAGGTAGCTGTGCTCGACGCCGCGGAACTGGTCGTCGTGGGCAATCAGCCCGGTCTTGCCCGGCCCTTCGCAGAACATCGTGAGGCACTGCTCATTGCTGCCCGCGCCCTCATCCGGGTAGCCCAGGCCGTCGGTCACGGAGAGAATGGCGCCGTTCTCATAGACGACCCGCCCGTTGGCCCACAGGTAGCCCACGTTGCCGTTCGGGAACTTGCCCTTCACCCCCGACACCGAGACCTGGACGGGCTTCAGCCTGGTAATGAACTGCACGAGGTCTACGTAGTGGCATCCCACGTAGACGAACGGATCGGTCTTGTCGCAGGTGAACCACGTCTGGAAATTGGATGACCGGTAGTAGTAGGGCTCGATCATCTTCGCCTCGCCCATGACAAACTCGCCGAAATCCCCCAGCGCATAGTGCCTCCGGGCGATGAGCGCCCTGTGGTCAAATCGCTTGTGATACTCAACGCCGATGAACAACCCCTTCTCGTAGGCCAGCTTCTCGGTCTCAACGGCCTGCTTGTACTGATGCACCAGGGGCTTCACACAGAGCACGTGCTGGTCGTTCTTGAGGGCCTCCATGATCCCTTCGTAATGCAACTCGTCAGGCACGGCAACGACCACCGCCTGCCGCTTGGGCATGGCGGCCACAACTTCCTTGTAGAGGGCGGGAAACTTCCTCTCCGGGTCCTCTTTCTCAGACGGATGGGCCATGAAACCCTGCCTCGGAAACGCCTGGCGAAAGTCCTCGGACTCCTTCAGGGCCCTCAGCGGGCGACTGTCCAGCGCGCACACATCAATCCTGCCCACCACTCCCGCGCGTTGCAGGTGATAGATGGACGGCAGAAGCTGATCATAGGTGATCATGCCGCCCCCAACGATCGTGACATCAATTGGTTTCGTCATCGGGTGACTCCCTTCCGTTTACAATGCCGAAGTCCACTATCAAAGCAATCCAGGATGTCAAACCGGCAAGAACTTTCGGACGGCGCCGCGCACCCGGATGAGCCTGCCGCAGTCAAGCCACCGATGTCAAGCAGGAATCCATGGGGGGCGGCAGCAACGGGTCACCGACGGAGAACGGGACGAGGAGGGGTAGGCGCTCCATGATCGGGTGAACGGCGAGGTTCTGGCCACGGTGGCCGTGGGCTTCCTTCGATGACGGGCCGGCGGGCTCACTTCGCGCGGCAGCCGACCAGGCCCGCCTCCAGGGCGCGTCGGTCTGCACGGGAGAGGCTCCGCTCCATGCCCGGCGCGAGGACGTGCGTGTGCGGGATGTGGACCAAGTACTCCGGGATCCACCAGAGGTCCTCGTCGGCGGTCATCCACCCGGGGTGCACCCGGTCGAAGCGGGCGAGGTTGACGGGGCGGGAGTAGGCGCGCAGCGTCCGGTCCCCTCGCAGGTTGATGTAGTCCTCGAAGTAGCTCATCGTGAGCTCGCGCAGGCTGCGGTAGACGGGTGCCCGGAAGCGCAGCCCCGAGAAGTTGGACTTGGCGATGGCCCCCCAATGCCCGTTGACCTGGTACACGGCGATCACGTGGTCCGTGTCCTGCACCGCCTCTAGGTCCAGCAGGAAGGGCGGGAACCCCAGCACACGGAGCGCGGCCGCCGCGAAGATGGCCCCCTCCAGACAGTGGGCCGTCCATTCCCGCAGCACCCGCCGCGGCGACCACGCCGTCTTCGCCAGGTGATAGGGCATGGCATCCAGGGCGCGCTGGATGCCCACGGGCGACCGCAGCGCCCGCAGCCGGCGGAACTCCCGGCGGGTGAAGCCGAAGTGGCCTCCGGGATACTCAGAAGCCAAGGATACCCTTCTGCGTGCGCCTGCGGCAATGCGGCCCGCGGCAGCATTCTCTCCCACGCCACGCCGATCCGATTTCGCAGGCAAATTAGCCCTCCTCCAGAATGAGTGGGGACGGATGATACAGAAACTCCGAGGAGGGGGAGAGTTGTGGTCTCATGAATGTCCACTGACGGGTTGGTGGTCGAGAGGTCGTGACGGCGAACTCCGGCAGACGGTGAGCGCGGCCAGGAGGGAACTCGCGGCGAAGATAAGCCCCGTGAGGACGAAGGCGGCCCGGGGTGAGAACCAGAGGGCGCAGGCTGCGCCGAGCATGGGGCCGACTGTCCGGCCCGCCGAGGTCATGGAGTTGTCGATCCCGTACACGCAGCCCTCGTCGCCGCGCTGGGAGTTCTCCGCAATCATGGCGGACAACGACGGGAGCAATCCGCCCACGCAGGCACCTGTCAGAGCGTAGAGCACGAGCAGCTGCCAGAGGTTCCCCACGAGGATAATCGACACGTAAGAGACCGCCGCGCCGATGCCGCAGGCCAGCGCCACCCGAGCGTGGCCGGTCCGGTCGCCGAGGCGCCCAAGGTACACCGAGGTGACAGTGCTCGCCGCCGATGCGGCGCCGACCACCACGCCCGTGGAGGTGGCTACCCGTGCCGGGCTCGTAGCCAGGGACAGCACGAACAGCGGCAGCACCGGCTCTAGCGCCGAGCGCCCGATAGCGCTCAGGAACCTGAGCAGCAGCGTGAAATCCAGTTGCGGGTTGGAGAGGATCCGACGCCAGTCTTCGAGGAAGCCAAACCGGCCAGGTTGGACCTGCTCGGACCGCTCGAAGGGTTCCTGCACGCCGAACCAGACGCTGAGGCCGGACAGCAACAGGAGGATCGAGGTCACGACGAAGGTTGCTCGGAATCCGATGAGGTCCGAGAGGACGCCCCCAACCAGCGGGCCCGTCGACACCCCGCACCAGAGCCCAAGCTGCAGCAGGCCCATGGCGTAGCCGGTCCGCTCGCGGGGGGTCACCGCCGCCGCCAAGGCGCTGCTGGCCGAGATGACGCCGGTGATCAGCCCCTGCACCGCCCGCAGGAAGATGAGCTGCTCGGCGGTCTGCACGAATCCCATCAGGAGGATCACCACCGCGCCGCCGCATCCGGCCCGCACCACCATCAGTTTCCGGCCGTACCGGTCGGCCACGGCCCCCCAGAATGGGGAGGCGATGGTCATGGTGACGGCTTGCACCGAAAAGACCAGCCCGGACAGGATCTCGATGCTCAGGTTGGTACTCGATCCGAGCTCCTTCAGGTAGAGGGGGAGGAACGGGAAGATGATGGAGAAGCCCAGGGCCGAGCTGAACTGGGCGACCACCAAGAGGGCGAGGGTGCGTTCCCAGGCAGGCATGGGAAGCAATTATCCAGACCCAGGCGGTTTCTGCAAGGCTCTAACAGGAAGATATCCGATACCCCAGTCAACTCATGCTGATCCGAAAAAACCATTGAACCGCCATGATCACCCAGCGCCAGCGCTGGGTGTCCTTGGCGGTTGAGAATTTCGGATTGGGGCTCAACCAATACCGGAAGGCGGGAGGCGGCAGAGGAGAAGGGAGGCAGAGGGGACGAAGGGAGAGGGTAGAAGAAAGAGAGGCTGGGGATAGGGAAAGACGGGGGCGCGTGATTTCGAATGTCGGATTGCGGATTTCGAATTGAAGGAACCGGCAGGGGGGCAGACGGGAGAGAGACGGGGAAAGGGAAGAGAGGGGCGCGTTCGCGAATGAGCGAATGCGGAGATGGGGCGAGGTCAGGAGTGCGTCACGCTTTGAGCACGGAGCGGAACACCCGCAGGAAATTCTCGCCCATGATCATGTCGATGGTGTCGGGCGGATAGCCTCGCTCGGCCAGGATCGCGGGGATCATGGGCACGTCCCGATCGCCGTCGAGGCCCTCGACCGGCAGATACCCTCTCGGGCGCATGCGGCCCTTTTCCAGCTCGGTCTTGTATTGCAGGAGGTAGTTGCAGAAGTCCAGGCCCAGGCCGACGTGCTCCCGGCCGGCAACCTCGACCAGGTGGTCGATGTGATCCATCAAGTGAGGCAGGTCGGGCGGCTCCGTGAACAGGCTGGCGGCATTGATGCCGATCACGCCCCCCGTGTCGGCTACGGCCTTGATCTGCTCGTCCGTCAGGTTGCGGGGGTGGTCCCTCAGCACGCGGCAGTTGGAATGCGAGGCGATGATCGGGCCCGTGGCGAACTTGATCACATCCCAGAACCCCGGATCGTTGAGGTGGGACACGTCGATGACGATACCCATGGCCTGCGCCTGCTCCACGAGGCTCACCCCGAAGTCGCTCAGGCCGCCGACCCGGCCGGTCTTCTTGGGGTCGAAGAAGGCGCCGTCGGCGGCATAGTTGCGCAGGGCGTGGGTCAGCCCCATCACCCGCAGGCCCAAGGCGTAAAAGATGCGCAGCAGCCCGAGGTCCGCCCCCAGCGGCTCCACACCCTCCATGCCCAGAATGAAGCCGCGTTTCCCCTCGGCCTTGGCCTGCAGGATGTCCGCGTAGGTGGTGCAGAGGCAGGCGTTGGGCGAGCCTTCGAGTTCGGCCAGGAGCGCTGCGACCTGATCCAGGGCCCGTCGCAGGGCCAGTTCGGGCAGGTACTGGGGCGAACTGAACATGGCAGCGACCCTGAGATCGATGCCGCCCTCCTTCATGCCCGGCACCCAGGTCTTCTGCAAGACCCCCGTCTCACCCAGGGCGCGCTGGCCGAGCAGATCGCTCAGCATGTCCGAGTGGGCATCAACCACGATGGGCATGTGTTTCCCTTTCTCACTTCGCGGGCTGCTCCAGCCGGGGGAAATGACAGGCGCACAGATGCGTCGGCTCGCCTCCGCGCTGGCCCAGGTCCGGCTTCTGCTGATGGCAGATGTCCCGGACGTCGGGACACCGGGACGCAAACGGGCAACCCGGCGGCGGGTTGATGGGGGTGGGCGGTTCGCCGGCGAGGACCTGGCGTTTGGAGGGTGCGTCGGGATCCAAGGATGGCAGAGCCGAGAGAAGTACCCGGGTGTACGGGTGTTGGGGCCGGAGGAAAAGATCCTCGGTTGCGCCGGTTTCGACGATGTGGCCCAGGTACATCACTCCGATGCGCTGGCTCATGTACCGGACCACGCCGAGGTTATGGGAGATGAAAAGATACGTCAGTTGGAACTGGCGCCGCAGCTCTTTGAGTAGGTTGAGAATCTGGGCTTGGACCGAGACGTCCAGGGCCGAGGTAGGCTCGTCCAGGATGAGCAGCTCCGGCTTGAGCACCAGGGCCCGGGCCAGGGCGATGCGCTGGCGCTGCCCGCCGGAGAATTCATGGGCGTAGCGGTAGAGGTGATCCAAACCAAGACCCACGCCTTCCAGCATCAACAGGACCTGCTCGTCAATCTCATACCCCTGAGCGAGCCCATGGAACTTGAGCCCCGCGCCCACCAGGTCCCGGACGGTCTTGCGTGGGTGGAGGGAGGAATAGGGGTCCTGGAAAATAAGCTGGATGCGTCTGGCCCTCTCCCGGGCCGCCCGACCCGTCAGGCCGACCACGGTTTGGCCGGCGAAACGGATGTCGCCGGTCAGAACCGGCGCCAGTCCCACGACGGCACGCCCCAGCGTGGTCTTGCCACAGCCGGATTCGCCGACCAAACCAAAGACTTCCCCTCGGCGCAGCCTCAGCGACACACCATTGATGGCCTGGACCACATCCCGCCGCCGGGTGAAGACGCCTTCCCGCAGGGCAAAGTGCACCCGCAGATCCGCGATCTCCAAGAGCGGCTGGCCGTTTTCCCTTTTCTCATCCGCCATAACGACGCCCCAAGCGAGAATTCGTCCCGCGCCTCCTAACCACGTTCGGTCAGGGGCTCAGGAAGGGCTCCAACCTCGGGACGGCCCTGATGCAGGAAGCAGGCGACGTGGTGGCCCTCCTCCAGGACATAGCGTGGCGGTATCTCCACCCTGCAGCGCTCCTCGGCCCGGTCACAGCGGGGGGCGAACGCGCAGGCGGTGGGGGGCTGCAACAGGCTGGGCACTTGGCCCCGGATGGAAAACAGGGGTTGGTCCGGTGCCACGTTGTTCGGGATGGTCTTCAGCAGGCCCTGGGTATATGGGTGCTGGGGATTCTTGAGCACGACCCTCACCGGGCCGATTTCCACCACGCTCCCAGTGTACATGACGGCTACTCGGTCGCAGGTCTCGGCCATGACGCCCAGGTCGTGCGTGATAAGGAGGACGGCCGTGTTGATCTCCCGGATGAGGGCCTTCATCACCTCCAGGATCTGGGCCTGGATGGTCACGTCCAGGGCCGAGGTCGGCTCATCGGCGATCAGGAGCTTCGGCCGGGTGACCAGCATCATGGCGATCATGATGCGCTGTGCCATGCCGCCGCTGAGCTCGTGGGGGTAGCGCCCCGCCATCCGCGGGGCATCCGGAATCCCCAGGCTGGCCAGCATCTCCACGGCCCTGGCCTTGGCCGTGCGCCGGGTGAGCGAGCGGTCGTGGATGAGCAGCGTCTCGGCCACCTGGTCACCCGCCCGGATGACGGGGTTGAGGGACATCTTGGGCTCTTGCATGATCATGGAGATCTGGCTGCCCCGGAGTTCTCGCATGTCGGGCTCGCTCAAGGCCAGCAGATCCCGCCCCTCGAAGAGGACCTGGCCATGGCTGATGCGGCCGGGCCGATTGATGAGTCGCAGGATCGCCAACGCGGTTACCGACTTGCCGCACCCGGTCTCGCCCGCCAGCCCCAACGTCTCCCGACGCCGGAGTTGAAAGCTCACCCCTTGCAGCGCGTGCACCACAACGTGCAGCGTGTGGAACTCCACCTTGAGGTCGCGTACGTCGAGCAACAGCTCGTCGACCACGCGCATCTCCGCGCTCACGCCTGGCGCTGGTGGGGGTCAAGCACGTCCCGGATCCCGTCCCCCAACAGGTTGAAGCCCATGACCACCACCAGGATGGCCAGGCCGGGCAGGGTGGATACCCACCACTGGTCCACGAGGAACTGGCGGCCGTCGCTGACCATCAGGCCCCACTCGGGCATGGGCGGCTGAGCGCCGAGACCCAGGAATCCCAGGCCGGCGGCGGTGAGAATGATGGTCCCCATGTCCAGGCTCATGCGTACGATGATCGACGACAGGGTCATGGGCGCGATATACCCGGCCATGATGCGCACCTTCCCGGCGCCGAGTGCCCGGGTGGCCTGGATGTAGTCGTTATTGCGGACGTTCAGGGTCTCGGCCCGGGCCAGCCGGGCATACGATGGCCAGTGGGCCACGGCGATGGCGATGATGGCGTTCTCCACGCCCGGGCCCAGCGCGGCGGCGAAAGCGATGGCCAGGATCAGTCTCGGAAAGGCCAGGAACACGTCGGCCACCCGCATCAGAACCTCGTCCACCATGCCGCCCAGGTAGCCGGCGAGGATCCCGATCAGCATACCAAGCGGCGTGCTGATGGCAGCCACCAGGAAGGCGATGGTCAGGGTGACCCGGGCCCCATAGACCACCCGGGAATAGATGTCTCGACCCAGGCTATCCATCCCGAAGAAGTGTTGCGTCGACGGCGGGAGCAGGCGGTCGCCCAGGACCTGCTCGTAGGGGTTGTACGTCGCCAGGAGAGGCGCCAGGGCGGCAACCAGGATCAGGCTGAGGATGATGCAGGTGCCCAGGACCATCAGCCGATTGCGGCGCCAGAGCACATAGGTGTCTTTTAGGTAGCGCCACCTGGCCTCGGCGCGCCGGCGGCGGGCCTCGGTTACGTCTAGGGCGAGTGTCGCAGGCTTCGCACTCATGAGGACGTGTAGGTGATCTTGGGGTTCAAGAAGGCATAGAGCAGGTCCACGAGGAGATTCACCAGGCAATAGCTCAGGGCCACCAGCATGGTGCCGCCCACTATCGTGTTCAAGTCCAGGGTGAGGAAGGCGTTGGCCATGTAACGGCCGAGGCCCGGCCAGGAAAAGATGGTCTCGGTGAGTACCGAACCCTCCAGCAGGCCGCCGTAGGTCAGGCCGATGACGGTCACGGTCGGTACCAGGGCGTTGCGGAGGGCGTGGCGGGTGATGACCAGGAACTCCCCCAGCCCCTTGATCCGCGCCGTCTTGACATACTCCTGGGACAGCACGTCGAGCATGCTGGAGCGGACGATGCGGGCGATGCCAGCCAGGGCAAAGAGGCCCAGGGCCGAGGCCGGCATGATGAGATGCCTGAGGGCATTGAAGAACACTTCCCACTCCCGGGCGATGACGCTGTCGATGAGCAGGACGCCGGTGATCCGCTCCGGCTCCAGCAGCATGATGTCCAGGCGACCCGGCTCAGGCAGCCAGCCCAGCTTGAAGTAAAAGACCAGCAGCAGGACCAGGCCCAACCAGAAGATCGGGACCGAGACTCCCACGAGACTCAGGACCCGGCAGAACTGGTCCAGGAGGGAGTTCCGGTACACGGCCGACAGCACGCCCAGCGGGATCCCCAGCGCGACGCCGACGATGATGGCCACGGTGGCCAGCTCCAGGGTGGCCGGGAAGAACTTCAGGATGTCCTGGAAGACCGGCCGGCTGGTCTGGAACGACACCCCCAGGTCGCCGTGGAGGAGCCGGTTGGCGTAGCGGCCGAACTGGACGTAGATGGGCTGGTCAAAGCCGTACAGGGCGCGCAGGCGCTCCACCGTCTCCTGGGGCGCCTGGGGTCCGGCCAGGGCGGCCAGGGGGTCCATGGGCACCACCAGGGAGATGAAGAAGGTCATCACCATGATGCCAAGGAGGGTGATGGACAGCGTCACCAGCCGACGCAGCAGATAGCGGCCCATGGGCTACCTCGAATCAATGACCAATGGCCAATGACAAATGACCAAGGGCGGTAGATGAATTAGACATTGGGATTTGGTCATTGGTCATTCCCCCCCGGGGGTTCGCGCACTGCGGCGCGAACCCCCGGGGGAGGTCCTACTTCTTGCTCACTGGATAGAGCTTGGTCAGGGCAAAGGTGGGGCCGGGCATGAAGCCCTGGATGTTGTTGCGGACGGCGTGCTCGAAGAGCGGCTGGTACAGGAAGACGAACGGTCCGTCTTCCTGGATGATCTTGTTGGCCGCCTGGTACAGGGCAATGCGCTTGTCGTTGTCCATTTCCTGGCCAGCGTCCTGGATCATCTTGGAGGTCTGGTCGTTGTAGTAGACGTTGCGGTAGGCGAGTTGGTTGGCCTTGTAGTCGGCGAAGGGCTGGGCATTGGTGTGCGGGTCGGAGTAGTCCGGCCCCCAGGCGCCCAAAATCATGTCGTGCTTCTGGGCGCGGTACTTGGGGTAGAGCTGGGCGCCGACGAGTTTGCTGAGCTGGATCTTGATGCCGATGCGCGCCAGGGAGTTCTGGATGACCTGACCGATTTCCGGGAAGGGCGTCGCATCGGCGTGGTCCAGCGTCGTCTCGAAGCCGTCGGCCACGCCGGCCTCCTTCATCAACTGGCGGGCCTTGTCCACGTTGGTGGTGTAGATGATGCGCGGCTCGTAGCCGGCGAAGCCTTCGGGGATGAAGGTGTTGATGGGCTTGGCTGCGCCGCCCAGGATCTGGTTGATGATGCCCTCGTAATCCACGGCGTACTTGATGGCCTGGCGCACCCGCTTGTCGGCCAGGGGCCCGTGGGTGACGTTGAGACCCACGTAGACGATCTGGGTGGCCGGGAATTTCTCGATGCGCAGGTCCTTGTTCTTGACCATCTCCTTGACCTGGTCCGGCAGCATCTGCCAGGCCAGGTCAAGGTCGCCTTTCTCCACCTGCAGCCGCCGGCTGGTGGCCTCGGGGATCTCCTTGATGACCACCCGCTTGACCTTGGGCGGGTGGAGGTAGTGATTCGGGTTGGCGTCCATGACCACCGAGTCGCCCTTCTCCCACTTGCGCAGGATGAACGGCCCGGAGCCGGCCGAGTTCTGGGACAGCCAGGTCAGGCCGAAGTCGCCGTCCGGAAACTTATCCGTCTTGGTGATGTGCTGCTTCACCACCTGCGAGTCCACGATGCTGGCGACGGCCGCGGTCATGCAGGCCAGGAAGAGTCCGCCCGCGTATTTCTTCGGCACGGTGATCTGGACCGTGTGCCTGTCCAGGGCGCGGATCGATTCCGGAGTCAGGCCGAACTGGGTGAGGATGAAGGCCGGCTGGTCCTTGAGATGGATGACCCGCTGGAAGGAATAGACCACGTCATCGGCGGTCACGGGATTGCCGGAGTGGAATTTGGCGTCCTTGCGCAGGTTGAATGTCCAGACAAGGCCATCCGCGGAAACCTTCCAGGATTCGGCCAGCCATGGCTCGGGCTTGTCGTAGCGGCCGGCGGGGAAATCCAGGAGCCGGTCGTAGACCTGGGACACCACGCCCGTGCCGGCGAATTCAAAGCCCTTGGCCGGGTCGAGTGAGGTGATTTCGCTGATCGCCATGCCGATCACCAGCACATCGGCCCGCCCTTGAGCGAACGCAGGAGAGGCACCGAAAAGCAGTAAGACGGGGAGAAGCACGAGAAGGAGAACCAGAGCCCTTTTCATTACCATCCCTCCTTCTTCCCTGGGGTCGCGGACCGGACGGAAAGGCCAGCCCTTGACCTGTTCTCGATTCTGAGGTGCCGCTTGAGCCGAACTCGGTCGGCCCAAGATCGTCGCCTGGGTGGCGGAGTGAGCCGTCTTAAGTCCGTGGTTTCCCGACGGGTGGTGGATAGTTGGCTCATGCCTATGAAAGCTGTCTCTCGTGCCCCGCCGCTGTAAGGGCGCATGACGCGCGCAGCACACCCCGGCAGCCCGTCGCGCTGGGGGGAGCATCGCCCGCGCCAAGGGCGGTTGTCAATACGAAAGTTCGCATGGCGGGATGGTGGGGGCAGAGCGGGCATGGCGCAAGAGGACAGAGGCAAAGGAGCAAATCGGTTACGCGGCGGCGGCCTCCGGCGGGCTATGGGCTGTGCGGGCCACAGGCCGAGGTGGATTAGAATCTAACCGGAGCTGCCACGCACCCTATTCCAAAAACCCCGTGGGTCCACAATGGGAAGAGGAGCTTCGCGGGCGATGTCCAACAGGTCCGCGTCGCCCGTGACGAGCACGTCGGCCTTCGCGGCTACCGCGGTGGCGAGGACCCATCTGTCGTCGGGGTCCCGAATCGGTATTGGAAGCGACGCCGCTGGTTTCGGAACGACGACCTGGTCCCGCAAGAATCGCTCGATCGCCGCAATGGTGGGGGCGGGAACACGGATGCGGTCTCGGAGAACTCGGCGGAGCTCGAGAAGGTTGACCTCGCCCGTTACCAATTCATGCTCCGCCAGGACATAACGGAGGACATCCGCGCACAGGCCGCGCGTGGAGAAGGCACTCACCAGGACGTTCGTGTCCAGGAACACCCTCACGACACGGCCCGATGCACATCCTCGTCCGTGAGGTACCCTCGGCCTTCCGCAAAAGGCAGGACCTGCCGGCGGAGCTGCTCGAAACGGAGGATGGACAACTGGCGCTTGAGCGCATCGCGCACGACGTCGCTACGCGTGCGTCCGGATTGCTTGCAGACCCTGTCGAGCAGGCGCTGGAGGTCTGAATCCAGCCGAATGGTGACGGCGGCAGCTTTCATGTCATACATTGTACTCCACATTCCCGCATCATGCAATAAGACACCATCCGAGGGCAAGGATTTCGCACGGCGCCTCTCAGCCCGATCGAGATGAACGGGACAGAGTGATTTTGGCGCGCCTCATGGTCACGATAGTGGTGAAGCCCGCGAATTTATGCGGATTGGAGCGGGGCGA
>Ga0315285_10001844_pt1 | contig 22210 bp, 31 predicted proteins | sample YL17G09_36_MG_FD_203698 | JGI IMG/M metagenome (GOLD analysis project Ga0315285, IMG submission 203698) | Sediment microbial communities from Yellowstone Lake, YNP, Wyoming, USA - YL17G09_36 | ecosystem: Environmental > Aquatic > Freshwater > Lake > Sediment | place: USA: Wyoming | collected...
ATAGTGCGGCCCCCACGGCCATCTTGGCCAACAGAATCAGCATGATCGTTCCTGCGGTCACATTCGCCTCCAAGTCCAGAGTTGATAGATCACGTCGTACAGCCAGCGCCCGGCAAACAGCGTGATCAGGATCAGCAGCGCGGCTACAATCGCCATGCCGCCGAACGTCCATTCGTACACGATGCTGAATGTTTGGCCCGAGCTGAGCGTGATGATCACGGTGGTTGGCATCTAGCTCACTCCCCACAGTTGCAGTGTTCCGTCGTACATCCAGCGCGCGGCGAACAGCGTCAGGAGCATCAGCGTTCCAGATGTGATGCCGATCTCGTCAAAGTTCCACGTATACATCAGTGTGGCATCTCCAACAGGCACACCACCAGGCGTTGGTGTGGGAGTTGGAGTTGGTGTAGGTGTCGCCAGGTTGCACCAGAATCCGTGGCAGAGTCCATAGTCCTCGCTCAGCGCGTGGCCGATGACGGCCTGTCCGAGCGTGGCGTCCGCTGCGTAATCGCCCGAGCTCGAGCGCCGGCCTCCGCTGCCGATCACGTCGCGCGGAATGTGGTAATCTTGCGATAGTCCGATCGCCAGGGCCGAACCGAACGTTACGCAGATCACGAAAAACAAAAGTAACATGCGAGATTGAGATTTCATGGCATCCGTACCATCATGAATTCCGGAGAGTTAGCATTGACTGGCAATACAGCGAGATTCACACCTGAATTTTGATAGACAAAGCATTCTACATAGTCTCCGGTAGTCAACTGGTAAATGCTTGAAACCATGAATGGTGATTTAGTTGGTGAGGCCATAACGATTGGGCCATCCTTATCTTGTTGAATGCTTGTCGGAGCACCTGTGGCCAGAGCTGGGATACCAGTACATGCGATAGTTGTTCCGTTATTCACGTTACCGTTTGCGTTCACAATCAAAAAGGTACTCCGTACACCAGTTGTGTTGGCGTCGAATCGGCCCATACATTCGATCAAATAAACCCCATCGTTAGGTGCAGTCAGTCTAGAGGTATTTGAGTTAATATCATGCAGGTTATTTGTATCCCATCGTTCACTGTCAAATGTCAATGTCATCCAGGTTGCATTGGTTATGGTGATGTTTGAACTGTTGTAGACACGCACCCAAGGAGATGCAACGAGATTTGTTGCTGTCAGCGCCGTCGTGGCGGTCGTGGCAATCGTTGACGTGATAGAATTTAATGCCAACGTGTGTGTCATGTTGACTACATCGGTGAACGTATGGTAGGAGGTGTTATCTGTGAGTGTCCCAGTCGTCCAATGAGTTGTTCCCCATGCGTAATTTCCGACGTATGAATATGCGCTATTTGCAGCATTCCACGCGAACGAAGATGTTGTTGCTACCGTTGATGTGATTGATGTTGATGAATATGTCGCGGTGTCGGCGTTGGTAGCCGTCAGCGCCGTTGTTGCATACGTCGCGGTGTCAGCGTTGGTGGCCGTCAGCGCCGTTGTTGCATACGTTGCGGTGTCAGCGTTGGTAGCCGTCAGCGCCGTTGTTGCATACGTCGCGGTGTCAGCGTTGGTGGCCGTCAGAGCCGTCGTGGCATATGTTGCCGTCATCGCGTTATTTGCCTGGAATGCAAAGGGAGCAGTCGTCAGGCGCGTGTCAGGCTCTAGCAGTTGGACGCCGTGTATCCCATCATCGAACCAGACGCGCAGCCAGCGATCCGAATCAGAGAACATCCCATACGTGATCGGGTTCGTCTCGCCGAGTAGAACATTGAATAGACCATTGACGACCGTCAGCGTGACGGCCTCTGTCGGCGTGATCGCGTCAGTGCCGTCGTTTGACCAGTAGAATGCTCCTCCAGTGTTGACGATGACGAATCGAAAATAGCCCGTTCCACTGTAGGGAATTCCAGCGATGTTGACCTGGCCCTGGTAGGAAACAATTGTTGGAATGTTGGGGGGAATTGGACCGCGATGTGGCGCTGAATCTGGAGCTGCCTGCGTCACCATGACCAGGACGATCAGCAGGATGGCAGCCAGCGCGATCCCTGCAATGAGCCATGGAAGGACTTTGTGATTAATTACCATCGTGACCTCCGGCGTCCGCCGCGCATTCCGCTCGGCGGCAGCTTGGGGAATGCTGAATTCCTTCTGACGTATCCCTCGATCCCCTCTCCGCGTCCGATGCTAACCAATATGTTGTTGCTGTCTGTCGGCGGGATGGGCTTGCCGATCTTGGCCATCACGAACCCAGCCAGCCACAGGATGCACATGATGACGACGCGACCAGTGAACCAGTAGGTGATAATGGTCGGCGTGGCGATATAGAGCAACGTGGCGGCGATTCGACCGATGGGCTGCATGTAGGTGAGCCAATTTATGTTAAAGTACTCGCCCAGGAATACGGGATGCAAGTCTATAGGCTGCCAGAATTCTTGAAATTCACCAATGCTGAGCGGTCGTGGTATGACATAGGGCAGCCCCTCTCCACCCTCTCCCATCGGTCCGTATCCGCCGCCAGTTCGCTCTAGCGCGATCTGGTCAACGACGATAGGCCCGCTATCTGCACGCAGCATGACTGCGGTCGGGAACGTGACAGAACTGGTGACGACGAACGCGCGCATAAAGTGGCTCTGGCTGACGGTGAACGTCCGCAGCAGCGCACCGTTGGCGTAAACGCTCATCGTGCTGGTCGTGGCGGCCATCGCGCGGACAGACACGCTGTACTCGTGCGTTCCGGTCAGGTACGTCACCGTCTGCGAGATTGCGTCTCCGCTTGGGATTGTGTAACGGCTATATGCCCAGGTCACATCACGCGATGAGGTCGTCCACGATCCGCCCTCTGGAACAATGAACGACGGATCGTTGAGGATGGCAAACGGCGTCGGCGTCGGGCTGGGCGTCGAGGTGGCCGTGGCGGTCGGAGTGCGCGTCACCGTCGGCGTGAACGTCGCCGTCGCCGTTGGGCTAGGTGTCTGCGCGTAGGCAATTGATGCGCCGGTGAACGAGATCGCCAGCATGAACGCGATCACGAAAAATGGCAAAGTTTTTATAACCGACAACAGCCGCTCTATGACTCCCCATAGGGATACGATGAGACGGACTGTCGTTATGACGACGATGACGACGATGGCGATGGCGAACCAGCCCGCCAAGATTCCCAGCCACTCAAAGTCCTCGAGCAGAATCATTGCTCCACGGAAAAACACGAATGGACTATGGCCTCCGATCACCATCCCAATGTTGCTGAGACGTAGGTTGATGGTGCTCTCGATATTCGTGATGTAGCCTGAAACGATTGATCCCCTGTCAATAATTTGTTGTATATACGGCAGGATCGGATCAATGATGCTGTTGTTGGGTGTCATGGCATAAACGATCTGCGCCACACTCTGCGTTGCCATGACGGTTGGGCCTGGCGTAGGTGTAGGTCCCGATGTCGGAGTTGGGAAAGGTGTCAGCGTCGGGGTTTGCGCATATGCTGCGACAGGCGCACCAATGATCGCTATAGCCATCCCCAGCACGGCAACTAGAAAGAAAAATCTCTTATCCACTGGTGTCACCTCCGCTGCCGGGCTGCAACATGTCGCGCACCTGGTTGGTCACCCAGAACACGAGCGAGACGGTTAACATGGCGACGACGATCAGCGAAATCGTATTGAGCCAATCGCCGAGCTTCCAATCCAACTCGGCGATGCCTGCCAGAACGAAACACGTCCACTGTCCGTCGCCGGAGCAATTGAATGGATACATGATCGCATTCTCGCCGCGAGCCTCTCCGCTGATTTTCGAGAATATCTCGATCACTTGCACCAGGAACTGGAAAACGAGCGCCAGTATCTTTAGCAGGATCTCGAGCAACATTTTGATCAGCAATAGGAATAGATTCAACAGGCCCAGCCACCACGGGTCGCCTCCCCCTCCGCTGCCAATCTTGTCTAGAATTGCCAACAGGATTTCGATGATGTAATCCAGCTTGGCGGTCATCATCGAGACGTACTGGTTGAACAGCGACTTGAACTCGGCATAGGCGCGATACTGCCAGTTGCCAATGCTGACGGTCGTGCACACGAGCGGATAGATTGCATAGTTATACATCAGCTCGCTCAGGTAGGCGGCTGTGTACTCGGTGCCGGTGAATTCATTGGTCACACTGTAGGGACCCATCATATAGAACGAGGCTGTGTTGTTGACGCTGCCACATGTTGGGAATGGCAACGCAGGCGGCGACGGTGGATTTCCGCCTGGCCCGTTCTGGCTCTGGCGCAAACACAGGTTGCTATAGATCACAGCATCGTCGTTGTTCAGGCGCAGCTCGCCACCGTAGTACCCGCCAGCTGGCACCACGAACGGGAGCGATGACGCAAAGTTCTGCTCCAGCGGTATCGCTCCGATTTCGTCACAGATGCCCGATGTTGCGTTGCAATATTGCAGCGTGAACGTCGAACCGGCCACGTCGTCCGTCGCACCGGCCAGGTCAAGCGCGTATCCGCCGCCCATGGCGGCTTGCTGGTTTTTCACATAATTGTTGGCGGTGATCTCGGGTCCGACCGCATTTCCAGATCCGTCGCTGGTCGTCCAGCTTCCCAGACATTGTCCAACCGGCGGCAAAATGCCGGGCCCACCATTGTAGCGGATGCATACGTAATCCAGCATCACCGTCCCACCCGCCTCATTGGCGATGCGGATGTCGAGCGACGTGCCGTTGAGCATGTTGCTCGTCACGGTGAACATGTCTGTGCTCTCGACCGAGGTCACGTCCACCAGCTCGTGATTGAACGAAAGCTGGCCTGGCTGCGACGCTCCCACCATCACCGTGTATTGGCCTGGCGCGTTGCTGTGCTCCAGGTGCGCACCTACGGCGATCACGTAGGAATAGCCCAGGTTGATTCCCTGCGAGGATTGCTCCCACGGGCCTCCGGTCGGGACTTGCTGCTGGATGAGCGATCCGCCTGGTAGGACAGCCCAGCCATACACATTGTCAATGTACGCTCCATTAGATAGTTGCCAATCCTGGCCGCCCAACGCAAAATCAGGATTGGGGTTGATGCAGCTTCCGATGGGCGTTGTCATAGGCGTAGTCGTTCCACACGTGAGCGATGGCCCAGGCACCACGTACACATCGTCAACCTCGACCACGTCAATCGTGCCGTTCTGCGGCGTGCAGCCATTCAACAGCCCACCGCAATCGGCGCTCAGCTCGACGCCATCCCCACTGACGTACACAGACGCGTCCGACCATCCCTGATAGACACCATTCGGAGCCTCAACTCCATTGACGTACAAATGCGCATTCTGGTATTTGGGCATCATGCGCAGCACGACGTTATAATCGCCGCTGATGTTGGTTGACAGGCGCTGGTTTGTTTTTGCAAACGCGCTCGGGATAAGCCCGAGCGCTGGGCCACCCTCGCGCACGCGATATGCTCCATCAACCTCCGCTCCGATCAACGTCATCCACCATTGGCTGATGTTGAACGCTTGCCAATAGTTCAATAGATAGGCAGTAAAATCCCCGATGCTGAAACTCAATGGGGCAACGCCGACGAATCCGCCCGGTATTGCAAACTGGTTCCCATGATCAAATGTAGAGTCAGAGATGTAGAGGCTGCTGTTCGCAATGTCCGCAGCCGTGATGGCGCATGGGTAGCCTGTCATAGTCACGTTTCCTGGCACGATGCAGAACCAATCTATCAGCGTTCCTCCAGTCGGGGTCAATTTCAATTCCCCATAAAGGGAATCCAACGTCAGCGTGGTTGTAACCATAGCCCAGGCGGTGCTCGAGTAGGATAGGCTGCCAACCTCGTTTCCATTGATCACAATTCCAAGCTCGGTTGTAGGCCCTTCGCTCTCCTGCCTGATCTGAGCGATGACTGAATATGTTCCGGATCCGGTAATGGCGATGGATTGCGCGATAAAACCTCCATAGTCCATATGCCAAATACTGTCTGACCACTCTGCACCTCCACCGCCTGCCCACGTGAACGGTGATGCAAAATGGTAATCATTGATCAACCCACACAACAAGACTCCCATTTTGTCAAGACAAATCCGGTCCACTGTGATCAGGTTGCTGGATGCGTTTGCCATGACGACGGGCGTGTAGCCGCTGCCGTCGCCAACCATGGTCAGAGTGCCGGTATACTCGTGGAACGATGGGCTGCCCGTCACGGTGATGGGCGTCGCCGCGCCTCCGGCGGAAATGTTCAACACGCCAGTGACAGCCGAGCGCGCGATGATGTTCACGAGATACTCGCCGCCATATTGCTCCTCGCCATACTGGTCAATGAATCTCCCCATTTTGCTGACGGTCCCGCCAGGGTTGATGGCGTAGAATGAATAATACCAGGACGCGCCGCTGGTCATCCACGAGTTGGATATGAAATGTGTATCTGTGATCTCGCCGGTGCCGCACTCTGGAACTGGCGGAGGTGGAGTCGGTGGACTGCACAGATATGCCTGGACAGTCAATCCGGCCGGAGTCTCACCATCCATCACGTAGGGATCACCGACATCCCAACCCAGAGTGAAATCACTCATAACCCATTGGATGTCTGGGCAATATGTTCCCAGATTCCCACCCTCGTTCCATGGACCTAGAGTGCCCGCGTGCCAGTCCCAATCGTCATTTCCCTCGCCTGTGCATGGATTGTCCCCGACAGGATACTCTGTCCATTCACCATACGTGTTCGTGTCGCTGTAATAATCGCGTTTGGTCAAAAACGGGGTGTCTCGAAAATAGCAGCCCAATGATCCCTGTCCGTGGTACCGGAATTGCCAATTTCCCCCAGAGATATTTATACCGCCCGTTCCAGTGATGACGCCCAGAGCTTCATCAGATGGGACACAGACAATATTTACCTCGCCTGGACTGGTCCACTCTGTTGGGCTGCAGGTAAAGTTGACCGAAAATAATCCGCTCGTTGGAGTAGGTGTCTGAGCGATGGCCGGTTGCGCCGTGACTGCGCTGAGCGCGAGCATGACGCTTAGCGTTCCGAGTGCGGCGATCAGTAAGCAGATTTTTCGTTTGTTCATGGTGCACCCTCGCCAATTGTGCCGATGCTCGATCGAGCATCGCCAGTTCCGACTGTGCGGTCCGCAACGCCATTTGTGGCGTGGTGATCACTGTGACGCATCGAGGAGTCACAGTGGCGAAGGCCGCCCGCTGGGTCGGGCGACCGACTGCGCTCGTCTAGCCCAGGCCCGAGACGGCGCCCTTCACGACGCGGATCAGTAGGCCCAAAATGCCCACGCCGAGCGTGAGGCCGATGCCAACTGCCGCGATGGGCATCAACGCATTGAACATGGCCGAGGCGTACTCCATGATCGCGTCGATGTCGATGTTAAAGCTACCCATTTATCTCACCCCCTTTCTGTTATGATTTTTCCACACGGACGCGGTAGCCGCGTCCGATCAGGAACGCCAATACGGCCCACACGCCGGGCCAGATGCAACACACTAACGAAACGATGAGCCACGGACCTGCATCACGCAACACTGGAGGCCTCCTCGAGCTCAGAGTTGATTCGAGCGCAAAACTGGCTGTACTCGTCATCGTCACCCTCGGCGGGGCGAGCTGGCAGCTCGACCGGTATGTCCTCTGACGGTAATTCGCCAGGATTCAGGATTCGGGATTCTTCCGTGGCCGGAAGTTGTATGACCTTTGTTACCATAACTCGACTACCAGATTTGTTAACTGCTGTTAGAATGTATTCGCCATCCTCCATGTGAAATGTTTCGTTACGATAGACTTTGGCCAGCTCCTGCACTTCCAGCGAGGATATGCCACGGCTCTCAAACTGACGCCACAGCTTCCTGGTAGCAAAGTTCCCCTCCAAATTCGCCAGCGCATACATCGCCAGCTCCTGGACGGTCACGTCGTGCACCATGCGCCGGATGCTAAAGCGGCCGCCCTCGGCGTCGTCAGTGATCTGGCGGCGCATGTTGTCGTTGATGAACGCAATCTGGAACGGAGTGCGAAAGCGCCCGCGCGACAGAATGGCGCGCCCGGCCGGTACGGCCTCCTGGAAACACGCATCGCCATTGCCGATGACGGTCATGCTGTCGTATACCGACGCACAAGCCAGGCCGACGCGGCCAGGAAAGTTGGCGGTGATGAGCGGTGTCAACACATTCTTGTCAGGCCGCTGCGTGGCAAGCACCAGGTGAACGCCTGTCGCGCGACCGGTGCCGGCGATCCTCGCCATAAATGACTCGATCTCGGCCTTGTGCTTCAGAGTCCGGTCGAGCATCACCACCGCGATTTCGTCAAATACTAGCACGACGTATGGCATCTGATCTTTGCGATGACGGTTGTTGTACTCGCGGATGTGATTGCAGCCGCGCTCGGAGCGCAGCATTGTCATGCGGCGCAGAACTTCTTGCCACATGATGTCCATGATGCCCAACACCTCGGACGGCTCGGTGACGATGGGACAATCCAGGTGTGGAAGTTTGTCATACATGCTAAACTCGATACCCTGCTTCAGGTCAATCAGCACCAGCCGCACCTGGTGTGGATCGCGCTTGGCCAGCGTGCAGATGATGGTGTGCACCAGGTTGGTCTTGCCCGCACCGGTCGAGCCGCCGATGAGAAAATGCGCCGACGTGTTGTTCTGGAAATCAATCTTGATCGGCGTTCGATTCTGGCCCATCCCGATCGGGACGACCATCGGGCCGTCCTTGGCCGTCAGCGTATTGTAGGCATCTGGATAATCCACAAAGCGCGGAATGTTGCGCAGCCCAGATTTGCGGTCAATCAGATACCATAGACCGGTCTCGTCCAGGTGATAGTGCAGCGTCTTGCCGATGGTGCACTCGAGGCCCTTGACGACCTCTTCCTTGGTCATCTCGACTTCGTTGACGCCGCGCGGGAGCTTGCGCGAATTGACACGATAACGGAATTGGTCAGGGCCGATCTCGACCGCCTCGAACTGGACGAATCGGCGGACTTTGTCTCCGTCGAGCGAGAAAATATAGTCGAGGCCGAGCTGCCCCAGTTTCTGTGACATGAGTCGTCCAATGTCCTTGGCCTCTTTGCGCGATAGCTTCCACCAGCGCCGCTCGGCGTCCGCCTGCGTGCGAGCAAACGTATTGCGCTGGGTGACGTGCGCGCGGATCGCCTCACGGTCCTGGAGCTCGTCTACTGAGAGTCCTCGAGGGCAGCAGCCTGTGACTCGTCGAGCGATGCGCCATCCGACACATCGGGCGGTTGCGAGTCCGGCAGCCCACGCGCATAGTAGAGCATAAAGGAGCGTTTCCAGGTGCGCTTGATTTCGGGCCAGTCCAGGCCGAGCGTCCATAAAAACGGTCGGGAGCGTCTGCGTAAGCGTAGCCATGTCGAATCACTCGTCACGACGTAGAGCACCGTCATCGCCGAGACGCCCAGTCCGAGACCGGCCAGGCAGGCCAGCGCGACGGCGAACACGTCAAGTAGGAGTAACATCTGCCCGATACTTGTCCAGTATGGCCATGGCGGCATCCACGTCGGCGTCCGCCATGGCCTTGCTGACCAGCGCCGATAGAGCGTCCGAGTCCTGATCAGATATGTTGCGGGTCCCGTTGATGACCCAGAACAAGCCAGGATAGCGGTTCATGTTTGCCAAAAATATTCGGGTCACATCAAAGACCGCTTTCATTTTCAACGTCATCGCAACAACCTCGCCAGGAGAATGACGACGCCCAGCGTGAGCAACTGCGCGCCGATGACGGCATCCATCCAACCGCCTGACTTTATTCTCGCCAGGGTGACGCGCGGAAGGGGCCACAATGCGGGCGCGCCGTTGCTGAACACGTCCAGAATGATGTGGCTGCCCCAACCGGCCAGGACGTAGACAGCCAAACTGGGACTGATCAGCGCGACCGCAGCCGCCACGCCAACGGCGGTGATGAGCCAGTGCGAGATGCCGCGATGGCCGAATAGGCCGCGCGCCAGGCTGCTCCCGCCAGGAACGTTGACCTGGAGCCAGTCCGGCACGAGCGCGGCCAGCGCAGCGACGGCGATGCGATAGTCACCGCCCATCGCTGCACCCGCCAACACCCCACCCGCCATGTGCGTCAAGCCGGTCATGTCGTTGTTCCAGGCTCGACCTGCTGCTTGCTGGGCTTTGTGAGAATGCGTCCCAGTTTCTTGGCCCAGTATTCGCGCTTGCCGCGCTCGAGCGGCTTGTCCCACGAGCGCAGCTGGCCGACCGCCTCGCCGTTGCGGATCAACAGCACGGTCAGCTCGCCGGGAGCGCCCTCGGCCGGTTCGGTGTCCGGCTCGTAGTAGAGCACCTTCATCACGCCGTCGATGACGGTTCGGATCAACAGCTCGAGCACGATGATTGCGATGTACAGGCCGAGCAGCGCCATCGTCGTCTGGCTGATCAGCTCGACCGGGACCTCGTTAGTGATGATGCTGACTCCGAGCGCCAGGCCGAGCACCAGGCTGATGGGGACCAACACGATCGCATCGAATCGTCTTTCCACGTTAACCTCCTATTTGGCAATGCCCAGGACTTTGAGCGCCGCCAGAATGTCGAACGGCAGCCCGCACAGGAAAAACAGAATGAGAGGAATGGTACAACCGGCTGGCAGGCAGCCGCGTCGAGGACGCTCCTGACGGCCGTACCCGCCTCCCCCAGCCTGGCGGGCCGCCGCTGCCATTATCGCCATGTCGCGCCTGCTCAACATCGGCTGCCTCCGAGATAAGTTAATCACAATTTGTGCGAAAAGTCAGTCAAGTATTAAATAAAAAAGACCTGACAGGTCTGGTCGACCTGAATGGCATGTGATTTGACATATAAATTTGCCTATTGACATTGTACTAATAGTATGTTAGTATATGTCTGTAAGCATATTACCATGTTTGGAGAAATCCATGGAAGACAAAGTCCAGATCGGGTTCACCGTAGACCGCGAAGTGAAATCTCTCCTGGAACAACTGGCGGACGCCGAGCATCGTTCCATGACCAACTATATCGAGACCATCATCCGCCGCGAAGCAGAATCAAAAGGCCTGCCCAAGAAGAACAAGACCAACAACAGCCGGAGATGAACATGAGATTCATCCAGCGCACGCGGAGCAGGATACCGCTCCTGCTAGATTTGATTCTCCGCAGCAAGCCGACGTTCGACGACATCGAATATGAATGCAACTTGTCACGTCCAACTGTCGCGCGCGTTCTGCGCGACCTGGAATATCACAATGTTCTGAGCATCCGGCGCGGCCGCGGATGCGTGCGGAACGAGTATCGAATCAATGGGGGTCAACATGTTTAGCCCTGGCAATTTCGTCAACACACCGGATGGCATTGGCAGCATACTGTTTTACACAGACTACAAGCCGGTCGAGGTAGACGGTCGTGTCGTGATTCAACCCAAGTCAGCCGTCGTCCTGTTCGAGAATCGCTCGGCCAACAAGTATCCGATGGACCGGATCACGATGGCCGAACAACCCCAAAAAGAGCCATCCTCGGTATCTCCAGAAACCGTGGAGCGAACGATCCTAGATCGTGAATCCATGCTCCAAGACACTTTAGAACAGGGGAAATGAGCTATGGCTACACAGACCCTTTCAGAGGCCCAAGACCCGATTTCGGCCACGTCCAAGATAAAGTCCCCGGCGCAAGCGCGTGCATTCCTGACGCTCTCCCTGCGCGAGATCGCGGAGAAAATCACGGACACGACCAGCAAGGACTTGCACCACGTTTCGCGGTCGTGGTGGTGCGACGCGGAGCATGGCCGGCGCGTGCTCAAGACAGATCAGATCCGCCAAGTCGAGAGCATCCTGGCCGAGGCGCTCATGGTCGAGCTGGCCTACGACGCGATGCTGTCAGAGGTGACGCGCAGATTTGCGGTCCGCATCTCCACCCGGCGCGACGGAAGCTGGACGACGCGCGTGTTCACCACGTGCGTAAAGTGCGGGCGCGCATATCACATCACGCGCATCGCATCCAAGCGCTGCCAGAGGTGCATCAGGCGAACAAAGAGGAGCAAGCAATGAATGTTGATGACGTGTACAAGAGATACGAGATTTGGTTCTCAGAGAACTTGAATTCGTCAGTAAATAAACAGCTTGCATGGTTATGTTTCTTGGCTGGATTTCTATCGCAGGAACCTCAAGCGCAACAAGTTCCAGTTGACGAGGCGCGCATCAACAAGCTAGAGATATGGCAAGGAAACAACCGGACCGCTAGATTCACGGTACAACCAGTCAGACTCCAGTTCATGGTGAACTTGGAGTTATTCTACGCGGTCCAGGATAACCTATTGTGCCAGTCGGTGGGGTTCTTTTACGACCGGAAGCACGCGGACATCGCTGCCCAGGCGCTGGAGCAAACGATTGGTAAACCGGCCGTCATGGACATTGAGCGCCTGGCAGAGATACTCTGTCAGTAACGAGTCGGCCCAGGGATGACCGCACATCCCTGGGCCCTGATGAACAAGGAAGTGACCCTTGTCTACAAATAATTATACCACACGTGTCAAGCGGGGTGCAGCATCATGCTAATCCTATCGCTCTTTCCTGGCATTGATCTATTGGGCCGAGGCTTCGAGGCAGAGGGTTTCTGCGTCGTGCGCGGCCCAGATGTTTTATGGGGCGGAGACATTCGCGGTTTCCACCCGCCGGCCGGACGGTTCGAGGGCGTCATCGGCGGACCGCCGTGCCAGGATTTCAGCCGGGCGCGCCGGTCCGCTCCGACCGGATACGGTCTGGAAATGCTGAGCGAGTTTGCACGTGTGGTCACAGAGGCCAAGCCGATGTGGTTCCTGATGGAGAACGTGCCGACCGTTCCGACGCTCGACGTGCACGGATATCACGTCCAGCGCGTTGACCTGGATGCCAGGGAGTGTGACTCAGCTCAGTCACGGCTGCGCCATTTCCAGTACGGCGACCAGCGCGGCTATATCATCATCTTCGAGAGATCACCCAAAGCCGCCGAGGCCGAGCCGTGCTGCATGGCGACGGAAGGCAAGCGCTCATCGCGCCGCAGGACGTGGGCTGACTTTTGCGAGCTGCAAGGACTGCCCAGAGATTTCACGCTGCCGGGCATGTCCATCGAGGCTAGATACAAAGCGGTCGGGAACGGTGTGCCCATCCCGATGGCGCGTGTGATCGCTCGATCAATCACGGCAGCGCGCGCTCCGGTCGGGTTTCGCGTGTGTGAGTGCGGATGTGGGCGGCCGGTCGGCGGTCGCCAAGTCACAGCCACGGTCGCGTGCCGCAAACGACTCCAGCGCCAGCGTGACCTGGCCAGTGTGACTGTACCTGGCATGGTCACGCTGTTTGAATGTGAATCACCAGGTGAATCACAATGCTGACAAAACGAATGCAACTCCAGGCCATAGCAGACGTGCGCGCAGGATTTCAAATTGATCTAGATCCATCCACTTTCGATCAGCCATATCTGGCAATCTTGGGCGCGGTGCGCAACGCGCAGCAGCTCGGACTGGACACGACCTCGGCGATAATGGTATCGCTGAATGGATGCAAAGAAGCCAACCTGATCATCCAAGAGATTCTTGGCTTGCAGCCTGGAAACGGACACTGGAATTTCAAATCATTGGCAGACATTGCCAAGAGTCTGAAACCGATAGAATTCCTATGGCCATGTTGGATTCCGCGTGGGATGCTCAGCCTATTGGGAGCCGTGCCAGGCGCAGGAAAATCGTTCGTCGCGCTCGACCTGTGCAAGCGCATCATCCACGGCAACCCATGGCCAGACGGATCGCCACAGACGGCGATAGGTGCCCCGTGTATCTATGTGGATGCGGAGCTGGTGCCACAACTGACAAATGAACGCGCGTCCGCGTGGGAGATGGATACCAGCCGACTCTATTTGCAGATGCCAAGACCCAACGACATCATTGACCTGACGCGCGAGCAAGACCGCGACGACTTGGTAGAGATGGTGCACGCACTGCACCCAGCGCTGGTCGTGATAGATTCCCTGGGAAGCATCAGTACCAAGGGAGAGAATTCTATCGAGGACGTGCGCAGCATCCTATCATTTCTGACGGCGCTGGCCAACGACTACAACACCGCTCTGGTGCTGATCCATCACCTACGCAAGCGCAACCCGCTGGCGATGATGGACCTGGTTAGCATTGACGATTTTCGCGGATCGTCGCACATCATTGCGATGGCGCGCAGCGTGATGGCGCTCTCGATCATCAAGACAGGCCCGGATCCGGACCGCAACGGTCCACGCAGGTTGGAGATCATCAAGACAAACCTAAACCGATATCCGGAGCCGCTTGGAGTAGACTTCCTACCGCTCGAGCCGCGCGGCGTCATTCTTGACTATGGCAGCTGTCCACAACAGTGGCACGATCCGAGCGAGGTAGAGCGGTGCATGACGTGGTTGCTCGACTTTCTGTCAACTGGGCCCATGAGCATAGCCTGCCTAGAAGAAGAACGAATGTACTCGCGCAGCACAATCATCAGGGCCAGAGAGCGGCTTGGAAGCAAAGTTGAGAACACCGAAGGACGACAAAGTCCTGACAACAAGTGGAAACTGGCAGAAAACAATACATAACGATTCTAACTGTGTCAACTGTTTCACTACATTGTGGCGAAGGGGTATATTGATACCTCTGAAAAGCCTGACACAGTTGACACAGTTGACACAGTTAGCGAGGTATTTAGATGATGGACATCAAGCTTATTCTCGAAAAAACCGACTTGATTGCGCTGGCCGAGGAGGCAGGGGCGCAATTCAACTCCAGTCACTCGTCGCGCTGCCCGATCCACCACGGCAACAACCCGACCGCGTTCCATGTCTATCGCACCCAAGACGGCCTCGAGCACTACCACTGCTTCACCAACTGCCCAGAGGGTGTCAATGGTGGCGACGCGGTTACATTCTACATGCGCTGGAAGCAGGTAGATTTCAAAACCGCCGTGGCTGAGCTGGCGCAGCGTGCTGGGATAGTGAATGGGAACGGTCAGCGCCCCGAGCCGAGCCCGTCTAAGCCGGTCGCGCGTGTTCTCATTGATCAACCGGACGAGCCGCCATCGGAAACATGGCGCGCGCGTGCGTTGGCATTCGTTGATTACACGCAAGGTGAATTGTGGAAGTCAACTGCGCAATCCGCACATGATTACCTGACACATGTTAGAGGATTGAATGAGGACACTGTTATGAGTTTTCGTCTTGGCTACAATCCACGCGATCTGTTTGATGACCCGGCCAAGTGGGGACAAGATGCCAAGCGCGTATGGTGCCCGAGGGGGATCGTCATCCCCCATGCACACGATGGACAGATATGGTTCGTCAATGTCCGGCGTCCACTGCCTGGCGATGCGCTGGCCATGCGGATCGGCGCGGTCAAGGATCTGAAGGAGACCAAGTTCGCCGGGGTGCGCGGTGGACGGCGCGGGCTGTTTGGAACCATCACCGACAAGCCGATCGTGGTGATAGCCGAGGGCGAGTTCGATACGATGCTGGCCCACCAGGCCGCGAGCGAGTTCTGCGACGTGGTGACGCTGGGCGGCGCGCGTCATCGCCTGGATTCGCATGATGCGGCGTTGCTGGCCGGGGCATCCATCATTGTCGCCGTCCTGGATGATGACGAGGCAGGCCAGCGCGGCGCAGCCTACCTGGCCAGCATAACTCCACGTGTGGTTACGGTCATGCCACCGGATCACGACCTCACCGATGCGTGGAAACGCGGCGTCAATCTGCGGTCATGGCTGGGAGGACTCGTCGCCAGCAAGATGGAAGGGCTGATGAACTGCCTGCACTGCGAGCCGCCGGACGATTGGTTGACGTTCTATCAGAATGCGCTGGAAGCGGAGGTGAGCAAATGACTAAGCCATATTATAAGAAAGAATGGATTGAGAAGCGTAAAGAAGTCATCGGTACAGAGTGCGCTTGGTGTGGAAGTACTAAAAAGCTTCAAATTCATCATGTGGATTACAGTACTTTCGAAGCCTACAAAAACTTGTCTGATGACACGTTTATAACGATCTGTAGGAAATGCCATTATATGTTCCATGAAGGAAGAGATCTCTGCCCGTCTTGCAAGGAAAAAGGAACAATCAAATATAAGAACTTTTTCTTTCCAACATGCTGGCAATGTGCACATCCAGATGAGATTTATCGTGAAGAAGATGAAGGTGACATCGGCATTGACGGCGATGGGCGCGCCAATCGCAATAATTGACGATGCTCGAGCATCGCTGAATCTCGCGAGTGGGGCCACGCTCACCATAGTTGGAGATGGATTCGAAGGGGGACACATGGCAAGTTATCAGGGCGGAAAAGCAGGCGACGGGGTGTACCAGAAGATCATCAATCTGATGCCCCCACATCGCGTTTACGTTGAGCCGTTTCTTGGCGGCGGCGCTATCATGCGGCTAAAGAAACCTGCACGATCGAGCATCGGCATAGACGCAGATGGTGACGTGGTACAAATGTGGACGCCTGCTCTGTGCGTTCCAAATTTGACGGTGCTGCACGGAGATGCGTTAGCTTGGCTTGAGGACCAAATGTCTTACCTAATGGATCACCACTTTACGTCTGATACCTTGATCTACTGCGACCCTCCCTATCTCTTGGACACTCGCCGGCAGCATCGTTTGATCTACCGCTACGAGCTGTCAGACGCCGACCATGTGCGTCTGCTGTCCATCCTGCGTGGTCTGACGTGCATGGTGATGATCTCCGGCTATTGGTCTGAGTTGTACGCCACCACGCTGCATGACTGGCGCTCTGTCAGTTTCCAGGCGCGCACTCGCGGTGGCTCGACTGCTACGGAATGGGTGTGGATGAATTTTCCCGAACCTCTGGAACTGCACGACTACCGGTACTTGGGTGATGATTTCAGGGAGCGCGAGCGAATCAAGCGCAAGACGGAGCGTTGGCGTCGGCGACTGTCGAAAATGCCGGTGCTGGAGCGCCACGCCATGATGAAAGCGATCGTGCAACTGCGCGGATGACGATGGGCACGTCAGACATGTCGCGGATGACGATTCCGACGGCGGACGCTCCGTATTTGACGATGGGCGCGCCAATCGGCGCGAATGGCGATGCTCGAGCATAGTCTGAACTGGCGATGGGCGCCGGCGGGCATCTACGGAATTGGCGAGGATGGCTGCCATTATCGCTGAAAATGCAGGTGTTGGACCGACACAAATATGGTAGAAAATCGTTTCAAAAATGTGTAGAGTTACGATAGGGTGTTTAGTATAGCAGAAAACAGCCCCATGTCGTACCGCTACACACTTTTAACGCAGTCCTGATCCGCTTGTGTGACTGCTCAAGCAGTCACATTTCCAACTCTGTCATAGCCCATCCCCGCCACGATCACCGCGATCACCACACCGACCGGCAACCACGTCAGCGGATCATCCACCAGCGAATGAGCGGCCACAACAACCAGCGCAGCGAGCCGCCAGCGCTCCACGACCACCCGCCGCATGATGCTGATGGTCGCCGTGATCATCAGCATCCCGACCGCGCCAACCTGGACCACCATTCCGAGCAACGAGTTGTGAACGTGTGGCTGCGTAACTCCATCCCCGGCGATCAAATAATGTGAACCGATTCCAAAAAGCGGCGAAGATTTGATGAGTTCTAGACCCTGGGCGAAATACGTGAACCGAATCATGGCCGTGTATTTTCCCAACATGAATAATCCGAGCACCAGCACTGGAGCGCCGAGAAGCATCCAGGGTTGAATCAGCACCGCAACGCCTGCGGCAGCTCCGAGAATTGCCCCGCGCGATACGGTTGCCAGGACGCCAGCGCCGATCATGCTCATCGCTGCGATTCTGCGCCAACCGGCCAGCGTAAACGCCGCCGGCAGCGTCACGGCCAGCAATCCCCCAATCACGTTCTTGTTCCAGAATGAAATTCCATATTCTGGCGGATGTGGGATTACCAGCATCATCAGAACCAGCGCGGCCAGGATGATTCCGAAAATTACCAAGTCCGTCGCCGAGTCACACGGCGCAGCTCGCAACGTCGCGTACACCGCTGCGTACACCAGCCAGAGCGACAGACCGAGAACCGTCTGCTGGTACGCATCCGTGACGGTCAGTGCGGCCAGGACGCCGATCACGATCCCCGTGCCTGGTGAGATGCGCACGCCACGTATCCACAGGTGCAATAGGCATAGCAACAAAATGGCCGCCACCAATCCTGCGCGGATCGGCGCGACCGATGGATACGGATTGCGCGTCACCAATCCGTCAATCAGCGTGATCATCAGCAATGCGATCCACATGTTTCAATCTCCATAGTTGGGCCAGTCCCCATTTGTGCTCTGCAATCGTATACGCAACCTCCGCCTCGTTTGTCTTTAGCACGCGATTGACGACAGGGATAACGATGTCATCGAGCATCGGTGATTTAACATAGATGAGCCAATTGCATTGACTTGGATCTGCCAGATGAAGACCAGCCGCTTGCATTGTTTCGTAGCTCATCGTATAACTTAGATTTCCGTAACTAAGAATTGCCGTCTGACGGTGAAGGTAATATCGGGTCAGGACAATGGTCGAGCTATCGGCGTGGCAAATCAGATCGCTTGGAGCAGAGTTCTGATTGAGATATTTCATCGCTCCAACCAGACCTGTCGAGCGATCCCAGCCTGGCAGGCTGACTGTTGTCGCCAGCACCAGACCAGAGATCATGCCCGCCAGCGCACATTGACTCATGCTCCATGTGCGTTGTGACGTGATCCACCAGGAGACCAGCATCACCCAGAACGGAAACGCCCCAGACATTGCGCGAGCGATCATGACCGGTTGCCAGGCCAGCGAGATGACGATCCCGATAATCCCAGGGATGAACGCAAGACCGGCTAGTATGAGTGCGGCTCCGTTGCGCGTTCGGATCGCCTCGGCAATCGGAAAGATTACCAGTATGGACGTGACAACAACGTTGAGGGGAATGACCCAATCAGGCGCGAACTGTGGAAATATCTGATCGTTTATCTGTGTCAGCAACCACACGACGTGGTTGCCGACAATTTTCTCTGTCCAGTATCCTAACGCGCCAATGACGCTGGCCTGATTGAGCAACGTGGGCAGCCACAACAACCAGGGAATCATGCCGACTGCGATCCACGTGGCTGCGCGTCTGAATCCCATCCGATTCCATGCGAGCAGTCCGATGGCAGGCATATAGACTGCGCCGGTGTTGTGGCTCATCAGGATGAACATGGTCCCCAGACATAGTAGAACAGGCTTGCGTTCCAGTGCTCCGATGATGGCCACGAGCGTTGCGCACATGAGCAGAGCATAGACCCTGGCCTCGACGCTGTAGTAGACGGTGAACGGTGCAACCGCCATGATGCCCGCTGCGACGAGTCCTGTCAGATCTCCCAGGTGAAGGGCGATATGCCACGTCAGATAGATGGCCAGCATGCCCAACAGCAGTGAGGGCAGACGCAGCACGACCTCGGACGTTCCGAGCACACAGAACACGCGCTCGATCAGATACCACGTCGGGGGATGCACGTCGGCGATGATGGCCGCCCACATGTCGCGGAATGGCAATTGAATGAGCATGGCGGTATACGCCTCGTCGAACCAGAGCGGTTGTTGGATCACCGCCAGGCGAGTCACAAGGGCCAGCGCCAGAATGATGAAGAGGACTTGATGCTTGCTCATTACATTTTGCCAGAGAACGCCTCAGCACCTACGCTGGACGCGGTCCAGCCGCGATTTTGATTCTCGCGCTTGACTCTGCGTCGGCGTCTCTTCGGCTTACTGCCACCGAACAGCACATCTCGCTTGTGTCTGACTTGTTTTCTGCTCATTGATCACCTCCATGCCTTTGACACGGCCTTGGTACTGCCGCTGATCACGCGGCTAACGATGCCATTTTTGCGCTTGACGCGCCTGGGCTTTTGCGGATGGTGTTTCTTTTTCATCTGATCCTCCTTGTCCAACCCAGATGTAGACCCAAACGGTTATTGGAGCTGATAGCGCCAAGCCATAGATGAACCATTCCAACAGGCTCATTTCAACTCCACATGAGACGTATGGTCAGGCTGACGATCATCACGGCGATGGCGATCCACGTCATCACCTCGCGTGCACGCGGCCAGACAAACCAGTTGAGCGAGAATGCTGCGACGCCCATAAAACACACTATCATCAATTGATCACGCGCGGCCAGCACCGCGCGCCATTCAGATGGGCTCATTAAATCTCCTTATGGATAGAATCAGCTACAAATCTATCAATGGATGCAAGTATTGCAATTTGATTACAATTCAAATAAACCCCTTGACAAATCATATATAACTATGATATTATTATGCCAGAATAAAGAAAGTGAATCGCGAGCAGGCGATGGTCCTAGGGGCAGCGGCCCAAGCCAAATTTGAAAGAGGAGACAAGAAAATGAATGCAAATTTGGACAGCATCAAAAAGGGATTGGGAGAGATCGGTGCATGCTTTGCCACGAGCACATCGAAATTTATTTGTGCGAATCACAATTGTTGCCAGCCACTTGATGGCGACAAGCCCGCCTACCACATCCACCCGGACGCCTGCAATCCGCGCCAGGATGACATCAAGCGCTTTGAGAGCTTGGGTGAATTGAAAAGCTGGATCAAGATGCAAAAAGCAGCCAGCGCCGCGCCGAGTCAGGATGCCGCGTATGCAATCGCTCAGGAGTGGGACGCGACCCATTAGATAGTAGATGAGCAGCCAGGGCGGGGACATCCACCCGCCCCAGGAGAATCCCATGAGCGATCTAATTCCCCACAATTGCCCCAAAGACAATTACGACGAGGTGCTTGTTCCCGCCGGCAAACTCTGCCCAAACGGATGCGGTTGGTTCGCCACAGACGGCGATGCTGAAATCTACGCCGTCCAGCAAGCCCAGGCCGCGCTGGCGCAATGGGGCCCCTGGCTGCGTCTGCACGAGGCCGCCGACCAATCCGGCGTTCCCTTTTCCACGATAGCTCAGGCCGCCCGCGAGGGGCGCTTGCCGACGCTCCAGATCGGGCGGCAAAAGTTTATCCGCTTGGCCGCCGTGCTCGGCAAGATCGGCCTGCACGAAAAGCGCGGGCGCCCAGAAGGTGGAGGGCGTCATCGTTCCCGCCTGCTCGTTGAGCGCCGTCGTCGCCTGGCGTTGGATATCCTGCGCGATTCGGGCGAGCTTCCCATCCGCAAGCTCGCCGACGAAATCAGTTGCCAGATGCCGAACGCATTCGAGGAGAGCGGCGATGGGATTGCGGATGCCATGCTCCGCGATCTCCAATATCTCCGAGACGAGCTCTCAACCGTCGCGTACGATCCAAAGCATCAGGTATGGAGACTTTCTAAAAATCACCAAAAAAGAAAATTGTAGCTGATTCAGTTTTTAAAGTCCAACATCATCCATTCTAATAATTAAAATGGATGATGTGCCAGTATTACCGTGTCCGATATCCCAATGGCCGCTTACGGCGTGGAACATGTTTAATTGATTCTGACGTGAAAGCGTGGCTATAACTCTTCAAGGTTTTATCATACCTTGAAGTTTTAGCCTTCAGTCTATGATATTGATGCCGCTTTTTGGCTCTACCCATTTTTATCACCTCCTTTCATTTCAACGTTTTGCTGATTGGCTCGATGCGGAATTGCACCATGTCGCCATAGCCAGGCATCGGCGTCATCCTGATTGGTGTTGGTTTTGGGAGTGGTGTATACGTTGCGACGATGATCGCCGGAGCCGCGACCGGTGCGGCTGGGGGCTTGGCCTTGTTGGATTGCCAGACGCGAGTCGCGGCGTAGCATCCGCCGCAGGCGCAGACCGCGATCGCGGCCAGGATCGCCAGTGTGAGGAATGCCTTGCGCGACCTCTGCTTGCGCATCCGCTGGATATTGACCACGGTCGGCGACCAGGGCCGCCCGTCGCGTTCGGCTCGAATGATCTGCATCCGATCAAACAGTTGCATGGCTACACTCGCTTGGCGATGTGCGGGATCGTGGCCCAGGCCAGAACCAACAAAAGACCCAGGACAATCACACCGGCGGCCAGGACGTTCGTGTAAGCGCCGAATAGAATCGCAAACGATTCTGCAAAGTCAAACAGAAATCTCACGATACCCCCATCTCGCCGCCGAATCCGATCCGGCCCAGCCACAGCCCAAACGAGACCAGGACGATGAATAGTGCGGCCCCCACGGCCATCTTGGCCAACAGAATCAGCATGATCGTTCCTGCGGTCACATTCGCCTCCAAGTCCAGAGTTGATAGATCACGTCGTACAGCCAGCGCCCGGCAAACAGCGTGATC
>Ga0315285_10001845_pt1 | contig 22205 bp, 19 predicted proteins | sample YL17G09_36_MG_FD_203698 | JGI IMG/M metagenome (GOLD analysis project Ga0315285, IMG submission 203698) | Sediment microbial communities from Yellowstone Lake, YNP, Wyoming, USA - YL17G09_36 | ecosystem: Environmental > Aquatic > Freshwater > Lake > Sediment | place: USA: Wyoming | collected...
TAATGCCTGTGAACATCATATATAGCACCTATGGTGGCCTCTCACTGTTAATTTTCTGGCTATGCGATCAGTCGCGTAGCGCTAATTCACACCAAAGATTTTATACTCGCTTGATTTGGGGCTAGTGGCGATGGCAAGGTCACTACCGAGTGAACAATCCAGATCCAGTGGTATGTGAAGATCGTGTGATGGTCCAGAAACTTCGGATGTCTCAAAGAGATCAAAAGAGACATCCGAACCAGGAATATCTGAGGTGAATTGGTAGAGTGGTGAAAAGGTACTGCCCGTATACTGATAAAAGGTGAGAGTTAGGTAGGTACTGGTATCAGCAACAATAGGTCGGGAGATAATACCGACATCTACCTTGTTGTCAAGGTTAAGATCCCAGCCACCATAGACCATATATAAACCATTCGTGTCACCTGTTTCCCATATTTTATTAAGGGTAAAATTACCCCCCGTCACCGTGTACACCGCAACGTTTGAAATACCTGAACTGCTATTATAGTAATTTATCACCAGCTCATCATAGCCGTCTCCGTCACAATCATTGGGATAACAACTGATTGTACCTTCAGAAGTGAATTCCCCAATTTTATTAAAGGGTGAAGAGGGGTGGTACGCATAGATAGTCTCGGAGGCTGAACCGTCTTCTTTAAAAAGAAGAACACCTCCCAATACCCCGTGGTCTATCTTGGTAGGATAGAGTGAGTTTGCAGAGCTTGGGTTATAGATTATATCTAATTTATTTCCCGCACCGTTGGCTTCAAACTTGCCCAATTGAGTGAAACTACTTAATCCCGAAGGCTGGTAAACCATTAAACTGCCTTTACCGGTTGAATCATTATTTGGTGTGAAATGGGCGGTGAGATTTACCTTCCCGTCACTATCCAGGTCGAAGTAGCTCTGGGAGGTGTCGACTAACCCTTCGCCTGAATAGCTTTCCTCCCAGAGGAGCTGGGAAAAACCCACACCACCTGCTTCTTTTTGATACACCATCACCCTGGCAGTTTTTTCCTCTGTCGCTGGGTCTTCTTCATTTATCAAGATTACCCATTCATTATCGCTCGTTCCTATAAGATCAATGGGATATCCATAAAAAGTAAAGGGCGGCATAACAAAGGGGGTGGTAATTGAAAATGGGCTGGACTCCCAGATTTGGGCACCGGTTAACGCATTATACACGGTTATTTTACCCTGATACTGGTTGGCTGCGACGTTGGTTAAAGAAATGATGAACATTTCGTACGTGCCATTTTGGTCTATATCAACGGGTACCCCCGGTACGGACGTATCGCCTGGAGGAGTAACCCAATCATATAAATCTGTAAACGTTCCTCCCTTTACCATCTTGAAGTAGGTAGCATAGGAACTGGGGATGGCGGGATAGACATATTTAATACACCAAATGTCTTTCACTCCATCACCATCGACGTCTTTATACGCCGCGGCGTGAGGCGTTCCATCAACTTCTCCATTGCTCCACAATTGGTTCAAAGGTGCAGCGGGTGTATCAGAAAAGAAGAAAAAAATACAAAAAAAGGTAAAGGAAAATACTCTTATATACCTTGTCATGGTTCCTCCTTACGATGGTTTTAAATATTTTGTATTTTAATAGGTTAGCTGCTTTTTATAACACAATAAAAAGGCAAAGTAAAGATAAGTTTATTAGTAGTCTCAAATAGATACGGAATGTCTTTAATACTTTTTAAATTTATCTTTTAGCTTCATCCCTTCTTCAACCAATTGCAGCACTCGTTCTAGCTGGAAGGGCTTGTTGACTACCAGGTCCACTCCACTTTTCTTTACTTCATCATCACTCATATTAATCTGCCATCCGGTGATGATCGCCACCGGGGTCTTATGGTCTATGTCTTTTATTTCTTTGGCTACCTGCCAGCCACTCATTTTGGGCATTCCCAGGTCGCTAAAAACCAGATCGTACTTTTTCTTTTTAAAAGCTTTTATCCCTTCAAAACCATCATGGACAACCTCGACTTGGTGGCCAGCATTCCTCAGAATATCGTGAAGGAGTTCAGCAACCTCTTTGTCATCTTCAATGACTAAGATGTGTGCTTTCTTGTATTTCTTGGGAGCGGCTTTAGTCTTTTTCTTTTCAGGGATTTTTTCCGCAAGAGGGATTCTAATGGTAAAGGTGGTACCTTTGCCCTCAACGCTATTAACCTTGATGGTGCCTTGGTGACGATTTATAATGCCATAGGAAACACTTAACCCTAATCCGGTGGATTGAAGTCCTTTGGTGGTAAAGAAGGGGTCAAAGATCCTTTCATGTATGGCTTCCGGGATGCCAATCCCAGTGTCCTCTATGGTAATTACTGCCTGGTTGTGTGCAGTAAACGTTTTTATCCTGATTTCTCCCCCCTGGGGCATTGCATCAACTGCATTGCTGATGAGATTGGTAAATAGTTCTCTCAGCTCGGGAGCGTTTCCCAAAGTGGGGGGGAGAGAGGTAAAGTCTTGACGAATGGTGATAATTATCCCTTTCGACTCTGCCTCATTTTTCCACCTCAGCTTGGTAAACTCGAGGGCATCATCTATGATTTCATTAACATCAAGTGGTAAGAAATATTCGCTATCTGCTTTTTTAGAGAACTTCTGGATTCTGCGCACTGTCTCAGCGCCGTCTAACGAAGCCTTTTCTATTACCTCCAACCCTTTTTTGAGGTTGAAAGCTGATTTACGTCTCTCTCCTTTTCCAGTGGGCGGTTCCATCTGGTTCTTCAACAGTTGCACTCTTCCCAGAATCGCCGCAAGTATATTATTAAAATCATGGGCTACCCCGCCTGCCAGCTCACCAAGAGACCTGAGTTTTTCTGATTGGATGAGTACCTTGTCAAATTCTTTCTTTTCAGTAATATCTCTGATACTGGCAACTGATCCGGTGGTAGTGCCTTCATGATCTTTTAAAAGAGCTGCATTAATTTCAACCTCAATTGGTTTTTGGTCTTTTCTAACCCAGCGATCTTCAAATCCGATGAGCGATGAACACTCGTATAGTTTAGAGAAAAATTCTTTTCCTCTTTCTTTATGAGTAGTGCCGTGAGACGAGAGATCCACCGCATGTTTCCCTATAAGCTCATCCTGAGAGAAACCAGTAATTCTCACTACTGCTTCATTAACCATAGTGAGGTGACCCCTCGCATCGGTGATAATAATCCCATCCACAGAGGTTTTGATGACGTTTTCTAAGAAGTCTCGTGCCTCTTTAGTCTCTTGTTCTGATCTCTTTCTTTCGGTAATATTTCTGACAATAGCCACCGAACCGATGGTAGCACCTGCACCATTCTTTAAGAGTGCAATATTGATTTCTACCTCTACTGGGCGTGCATCTTTTTTTATCCATCTTGTTTCAAATCCAGTGACAAAGCCTTCTTGGAGCAATAGTGTAATAAAATTTCTTCCTCTTTGTTGATACGGTTCCCCCTTGGCACTTAACTCTTCAGAGTGTTTTCCTATGAGTTCATCGGGTGCGTATCCGGTAAGTGTTACGGCTGCTTCATTTACCATCGTAATAAACCCTTGCGCATCGCTCACCATAATCGCATCTGCAGAAGTCTTAAAGATATTATTTAAAAAATCTCTTGTTTCCATCAGGTCTTTAGTAGCTTTTTTCTTTTCTGTGATATCCCTGATGTGAGATAAGCCTCCGGTAATAGTTCCTTCATTATTCTTGAGCAGCGCTGAATTCACTTCAGCTTCAAGGAGACTACCATCCTTCTTGAGCCAGGTCATTTCCTGACCAATGACAAAGCCATCTTCATAGAGGTTTCTTTTAAGTTCTGCTCCCATTGCTCTGTACTTCTCATCCGGAGGTCGTAGTTCAGAGGTATGTTTGCCTACAAGCTCGTCCTTTGAGTAACCGGTCATCTTTTCTAATGCGTGATTAACCAGGGTTATATACCCACTTTCGTCACTCACTAAAATCCCATCAACAGAGGTTTTAAAAATATTCTCTAAAAAGTCTCTGGCTTCCCTTATTTCCTTCTCTGCTTTTTTCCGCTCGGTGATGTCTCTGCATAGTATCACTGAGCCGCGTATTTCGCCACTCTGATCCTTGAGGAGCGAGAGGGTAGTTTCAACGGGAATGATTCTTTTATCTTTTCCTGTAAAATAGAATTCAACATTAGTTGCTTTTCCCTTTTCAAACATCTCCATGGTTTTTTCAACATTGTAGCGGTGGTACTCATCATCAATTACCACCTCCTCACCGGTGGTGGAGGGGAATTTCCCTTCAAAGGGGGTAAGCTCTACCAGGTGCATTCCAATAAGCTCATCTTCGCGATACCCAAGCATTTGTACCACTGCTTTGTTGACAAGGATAATACATCCCTTGGCATCAGCTACTAAAATGGCATCACCGGAGTTGGCAAGTATGCTCTGTAACATTTCCCGGGTTTCCCAGGTCTTTTCCTCTGTTATTTTGGTATGCTCATCCTCCACCGCCTGTTCTACCATGCCAATAATCTCGACCAGCTTACCCCCGGCATCTTTTTTAAAGGAGGTGTGGAGGATTACAGAAATCACCTTTCCCTGGCGGTTCTTCAAATTTATTTTCATTGGTGTTTCACTCGCATACCTGAGGTGGTGAAGCTTATTAAAGGTGATGAATCGACGGACGCTTTCACTTACATGGATGATGTCCATGAAAGGTATTCCCGTTAAGGTGTCTTTCTCATATCCCAGTAGTTTTTCGAAGGAGAGACTCGTTCTTAAAATAGATCCCTCTGGATCGGTAATAAATAAACATTCACTAGCACTTTCAAACATATTTTCAGGAGCGTCTATGGTTTTCATAGTAGGGGATCTCATAGGGGTTAATGATTGATACGCAGATTACATACTCTCACTATACCAAACCACATAAATAAATCTAACGAAAACAATATATAGTAGAATAAGATAGATAGAAATTATAGTTTAAGTAATTAATGAGATTTAAGATACGCTGACCCTTAAGACGTCCGAAGTTGCCTTTGCTGAGAACAGTCCCTCTCTTGTGGCGCTCGATAAGGGTAGATTCCATTGTGGTATTATAACTTATTGATAAATTCCCTTAGGTCTTTGACTATGGCACTGCCTTCGCCTGTGCCCTTTCTGTCTAAAAAAAAGCTTCTGATCCCCAGCGAGCGAGGGATAAGGTAGTCAAATTCAAAGTGATCACCAACGTGGATGAGCTGGGTATGGTGGATGTGGAGGAGGGTGCAAATTCTCTGATAGAAGTCAGCGGTCTTTTTAACTTCCCTAAAGTCTGAGGTCGCGGAGAAGACGTAATCGAAGAAAGGGGTAAGCTGAGCCTTCTCTATTTCAGTTTCTAGAAATTCTCTCGCGGCATTTGAGGTGATGATGAGCTGGTATGAAGCACGGCGGAGAGATGAGAGCACCTCGGGAACTTCGGGGTAGGCTTTAATAAGGTGGGTAAATCTCTGGAATAGGTTTTCCCAATTGCCATCGAGCTCAAAGAGGGTAAGCCAGTAATGTATATTGTACCAGTCCAGCGCCTTATCTCCCACCTTGTTGTATTCTTGAACGATGAAATGCTTCGCTTCATCATAGTCACACCCATATTTCTCCACATAAAGCTCCGGTATCCCCTGGTGCCACACCATCTGGCTGAACTCATCTGTCACCAAGGTACCATCGAGATCAAAAGAGATAACCTTCATTAGTGTATCACTCGCAGCATGTACCTCTCATGGTGAGAGGTGAGGGAAAGCGGGGGAGGTGTCAGAGTGTCTTTTCCACCAGGGCGTACGCACTGTGATTGTGGATACTCTCTATGTTTTCTGATTCCACACTGAACCAGGTAATATTGGGGTTACGTTCAAGCCTCTGTGCGACGTTTCTCACGACATCTTCAACAAACATTGGGTTGTCGTATGCCCTCTCCGTGACGTATTTCTCATCGGGTCGTTTGAGGAGGGAGTACACTTCGCTGCTCGCCGATTGCTCAGCAATCCTAATTACCTCTTCAATCCAAAGGAATTTTTTAAATCTCACTTTTATAGAAACGATCCCTCTCTGGTTATGTGCCCCCTTCTTAGACATTTCTTTGGAGCAGGGGCAGAGGGTAGTCACGGGAACTTCCACCCCGAGGCAGATATCAAGGGTATCGTTGAGAGAACCCCACAGTGTACAGGTGTACTCCATAAGGCTCTTTGCCTTAGATACTGGTGCAATCTTTTCAATGAAGTAGGGAAATTCTATTTCCAGGTGTGCTGATTTTGCATTGAGTCTTTTCTTCATCTCCTCTAAAATAGTGGAAAGGTTCTTAATGTTGATTCCCTGGCGATAGTGGTTGAGGATTTCGACAAACCGGCTCATGTGGGTTCCCTTGAAGTGGTAGGGAAGGTCAACGTACATGTTGATGGTGGCGATGGTGTGCTGGGTTTTATTTTTTTTGTCGAGCACCGTGATAGGGTATTTGATACTCTTTACCCCCGCTTTGTTGATATCAATATTGCGGTGGTCTCTCCTGTTTTGGACATCAACCATCAGTTGCTTATGTGCCATAACATTCCCCTTAAGGGAGGTAAGAAGCTTTAGAAGTTTCTGATTCCCCCACCGATACTTGTACCAGTTCAACCGGGCTGCCTTGTAATGACTCCTTGAGCTGGTTAAAGAGGTAGGCTGCGATATTTTCGGACGAAGGGTTGTGAGTGGCAAAGTAGGGAATTTCGTTGAGGTGGTGGTGGTCAAATTGTTGGATGATTGCATTAGTTTTTTGTTTTAAAATTTTAAAATCAATGGTGAGTCCCGCTTCATCAAGTGTTTTCGAAGCAACCGTTACCTCTACCTTCCAATTGTGTCCATGGAGGTTTTCACACTCTCCCTGGTAGTTCCTCAGGGAGTGGGCAGCGGAAAAAGAGGTCTGGATAGAAACCTGATACATGAAATGCCTCAAAGGAGTTTTGCGTAAGGAGCTTATGAGAAAAATAGCAACATTTTCATACTGTGTCAACATGGAAACACTTAATCTGGTTTACATTACCTCTATTTTATATTATGATAAACACGTTTTCTAAAAAAAGCTGCAAAGAATATCCGCAGAGAGGTTACCAGTAATGTCGGATAGGTTGAAGAGCGCTAAAGAGATTGCCATGGAAAAGCTTGATAGGATGGTGGGAGAAGAGACAAGAACACTTACTGACCACCAGAAGCAAAGGATTGCTGAAATCAAGAGAGACTATGAGGCTAAAGTAGCGGAGAAAAAAATCATGCTCGCGGGGTGTAAGGAATTAGTGGATGAATTGCAGAAGTTGCATCAGGAGAGGGAACGAAAGATTGAAGCAGTGTACCGGGAAGCTCAAGGAAATACCTAGGAGCATGCGCTTAGGCATCGGTATCATCCCAGCGATCATCCGTCACGGTAATCTCAATAGTTTTGTGTTGTGCTTCTCGGTCGGCTATCAGTTTTTCTTTCGCACTCAGCGAGTCGTAGCATGAGGCACAGAGACCGGTGAGGTTCACACACATTTTTTTGGTATGGCAAAGGAGACAGGTTTTATCCTGAATAGCGAGTGCTACTTTTCGGGTATCGGTGAGCAGTGAGCTGAGAGAATCTTTTACCTCTTTTACTTTCCTCGCGCTCCCAATGTTAATTACTTTGTGGTTTTCTCTCTGGTTTTTTTTCGCCATGGTTCCCTCATACGACGCATAGGTAGTAGTGAAAGGTATAGTAGTATACCCCAAATCCAGCGTTAAAGGCACACAAAATTTAATACGAATGAGTGAAACGTTTTCAAAGTGCCTGCACTCATCGTAGAGAGTAAAGACACATTATACCACACCCATAAAAAAGAGGCATCTCGCAGGTGAAGGTAAGGATAGCAAAGAGGAGGAAGAAAATCAAAGAAAAATCTGTAAAATGTGCTTTACTATCTTCCTTTTTTATTCTTAACCTCCTTAGCACTGGATGCGGGCTATACTTTTTTAAAAAATCAAAGGTAGTAAAAGAGTGGGTGCAATGAGAAAGGGAGAAAGAGCGGGTAGAGGTTGTGACCACCTACTGTCTCGGGAAGGCTTGTGATAACACGCGCGGAGAAACGAGATGAAACAACCACCTCAAGAATATAGTACGCACGAGAGGTTAAGAAGTATACCTTCGGTGGAGAGGATTTTAGAATCTCGTCAGGTGAAAGAGCTTCTCCAGAGGTATTCGAGGACAGTGGTGCTCAAGTCCATTCAAAAGAAATTAGAGAAGATGAGAAGAGAACTATTACGTGTACGGGAACCGGCAGCGGGAGGAACACCGCTCAGTGTAGAGGCTATTGCGTGCGCACTTGAGGAGGAGATTATATCGTGTGCGACACCACATCTTGAAAAGGTAATCAATGCAACGGGGGTAATCCTCCACACCAATTTAGGAAGGTCTCTGCTTACCGAGGAGTCAATGGCGCATCTGAAAGATATTGCCCTTGCCTATTCTAATCTGGAGTATGACCTGGAAGAGGGGCGGAGGGGTTCCCGCTATTCCCACGTGGAGGGGCTTCTCGGTGAGCTTACTGGTGCAGAAGCAGCCTTCGTGGTGAATAACAATGCAGCGGCGGTACTGCTTGCCTTGAATACACTGGCGAGCGGTCGAGAGGTACTCGTGTCGCGGGGGGAGCTTATTGAAATAGGTGGTTCCTTTCGGATACCGGATATCATGAAGAGAAGCGGGGCGCTGATGGTGGAGGTGGGCACGACCAATAAAACCCACTTAAGTGATTACGAAGAGGCGATTACTGATGCTACTGCCCTTCTGTTGAAGGTGCACACCAGTAACTATCGCATTGTGGGGTTTACTGCTGAGGTTGACCTCACCAGATTAATAGAATTAGGAAAACGGTATCACCTCCCGGTGGTGAATGACCTGGGGAGCGGCAGTCTGATTGATTTTTCGCGTTACGGGCTTACTCATGAACCAACGGTACAGGAAGTGGTGGAAACGGGTGTTGACGTCATCACCTTCAGTGGTGATAAATTACTGGGAGGGCCCCAGGCCGGTGTTATTGTAGGCAGGAAGCAGATTTTAGAAAAGCTTAAAAAAAACCCCTTGAATCGTGCGCTCAGAATTGATAAACTAACCCTGGCGGTGCTGGAAACAACACTGCGTCTCTATAGAGATCCGGAGACAGTGAGTGGGAAGATTCCCACGTTGAGAATGATTACACTCCCTCTGGAAAGTATAGAAAAAAGGGCTAGTGAACTGACGAGAAATTTACAGATCTCACTTCCTGACCATATTGAAGTTCAGCTGGTAGACGATTTTTCTCAGGTTGGCGGAGGAGCGCTACCTTCCCAACAATTGCCGACTAAAGTAATTGCGCTCCGTTCAACTAAAGTCGGTGTTCAAGAATTGGAACAACGCTTAAGGAAGGTTACCCCCCCTATTATCGCACGGATCAATAAAGACCAGGTGCGTATTGATTTACGAACGGTGAGTGAGCAGGATGATAGGGTCATAGAGGATTCACTGAAAGAGATTGTGAGTGGGTAGGTCGGGTATGCCTCGTGGCCAAAAATCTTTACTACGCACTTTCATAAAGCATAGTGCATACTGTCCTATACCGCATTGGTGAGAGAGAGCACACACAGTGATTAATTCAAACGTACTAGTACTCAACAGTTCCTTTTTTCCGGTGAATGTGACTACGGTAAAACACGCCTTTTGCATGCTCTACCGGGGTGTAGCGAGGGCAGTTGACAACCAGTATAAGACCTTTGACTTCGAGAGTTGGTCACAGCTCAGGGTAGACCACAGGGAAGATGCCATTGGGCTGGTAAACAACTTTATTAAAATTCCCTGGGTGGTAATGCTGGTAGCGTATGACCGTATACCTAAAACCCAGGTCAGATTTACCAGGGCGAACATTTTTGGACGTGATCAGAATACCTGTCAATATTGTGGTAATTTGTTTCCTAGAAATGAGTTGAGCATTGACCACGTTATTCCCCGTTCATATGGCGGCAAAAGTGTGTGGGAAAATGTTGTCTGCTGCTGCTTCGCCTGTAATAAGCAGAAAGGAGGGCAAACCCCCAAGCAGGCAGGCATGAAGTTGCTCACCCCTCCCCATAAGCCACGCTGGACACCTCTGAACAGGGTGTCGTTGCAGGATTTTAAGCGAAAAGAGTGGCTCCCCTTCCTCACCATGATAGATCTCTCCTACTGGAATACAGAACTGTTAGAGTGAGAGGAGTACACCCTTATCTTTCCTTAGTAAAACCCCCTGCGCGCATCATTATGCACACCTATACGTTTACTGTTAATCTAAAAAGCGCTAAAAAGAGGCTGGACCTTTTTCTCTCGGAGCAGGCGCTTCCCCTTACCCGTTCTCGAATAAAGAAGTTAATCGATACCCACCAGGTGACACTCAATAAAACGTTAGTAAAGGCAGCGCGCCGGGTGAACGAGGGAGATGTGGTAGAGGTACAAGTGCCTGAGCCACAGGAACCGGAGGTTGAAGCTCAAGATATTCCACTCGATATTCTCTATGAAGATGAGTGGATTATTGTGGTTAATAAGCCTGCGGGTATGGTGGTACACCCCGCCGCAGGTAACTATTCAGGTACGCTGGTGAATGCCCTGCTCATGCACTGTTCTTTTCTCAGGGGAGTGGGCGGGGTGATGAGGCCGGGTGTCGTTCACCGGCTGGACAAGGGTACCTCGGGGGTGATGGTAGTGGCGAAAAATGATAGAGCCCAGCAGGTACTCTCACAGCAATTTAAGAACCATTCAGTAAAAAAGATCTATCGGGCGTTAGTGTATGGTCAGATGAGAGAGGATGAGGGAACCATTGAAACAGAAATTGGGAGACACTGCAAAGATAGAAAAAAAATGTCAATACACACACGCCGGGGAAGGAGCGCACTCACCCAATGGAAAGTGCTTAGGCGCTATGGCGAGATCTCCCTACTGGAGATTTCTATTCATACGGGAAGAACTCATCAGATCAGGGTTCACCTTTCTTCACTGCACCATCCGGTCGTGGGCGATAGCCTGTACGGGAGTCGTAAGATGGTATCTCAAATAAGGAACAAGGTGATACGGGAGAAGCTCGGTTCCCTCTCACGGCCTTTTCTTCACGCCTCTCTGCTGGGGTTTCACCATCCTCACGATTCACAGTATCGGGAATTCAACGCTCCTCTCCCTCAGGAGTTGAGCGAAACGCTCACCGTCCTTGAAGGCGAAACATGCTCGTAGTGGGACTTACCGGTGGTATTGCAAGCGGGAAGAGTGTGGTGACGAAGATATTTAAGGAGCTCGGGGCACTGGTCATTGATGCCGATGAGGTGAGCAGAGAGGTCATGGCGCCTCATACTGAGTGCTGGCAGCAGGTGGTAGTTCATTTTGGCGATGAGTATGTACGGGACGACTTGTGCATTGACCGAACGAAACTCGCAGAGAGAGTGTTCAGTAACGCTCAGGAACGTGACCACCTGAACCGCATAGTGCACCCGTTCATTCTAAAGCGCATCGAGGAAAAATTAGAGGTGATAAGAAGAGAGTATCCCCGGGCCATGGTCATCGTTGATGCAGCCCTGCTGGTGGAAACCGGCATGTATACAAGGTATGATAAGCTCACGGTGGTGCAGGTGAGCGAGGAAACACAGCTTTCACGACTCATGGCGCGTGATGGATTGAGCAGAGGGGAGGCGCTACAGCGTATTAATTCCCAAATGCCCCTTAAAGAAAAGATGAAGCTCGCAGACTTTGTGATTGAAAATGAAGGACCACTCTCGAGTACCAGAGAAAAGGTAGAGTACATTTTTAACTATGTATCCTCCCTGCCTGCTCCCCTGAGTGGGCGTGAGTGAGTGGATTTGTGTACACGGGCGCGACCACCTAAGGTAAAAAACACTTGACAGAAGTGGGGAGATATTGGTATAGTATAGGACACTCTATTAGAAAACCTCCCGTAAGAGTTCCTAATACACATAAGGGGTTTATCAATTCTTATCCTCCCCTTGGGTAAATCCATTAACTAAGAAGGTGGAATTACGATACTCAATCTCTTGTGGCGTGTTATAGTAGCGTGGGTATAAGTTTAGCGGATAGTGAGATAAAGAATTCTTTATACCCCTTCCTTAAGTAGTGATAGTGCCTTTGACCTTCAATGTTTTCCCTCGACCAGCAAAAAGAGTTGAGAGAGAGTAGTGAGATGGCAGGTGAGTGTTACTCTCCTGTTCATTGATAGGCTAGCGGTGCGTTCGCAGGGGTGACCGCGTACGCATAAAACATTTTTAAGGAGAGTAGTTCATGAACTTAAAGGAGTTAAAGGAGAAAAAGATTAATGAGTTGATTTTGCTGGCACATAGTTTGAGTATGGAAGGTGCGAGCAATATGAGGAAGCAGGAATTGATTTTTGCGCTCCTTCAAAATGAGCTAGAGAAGAATGGGCAGATCTATGGTGAAGGAGTTTTAGAGATACTGCCCGATGGATTTGGTTTTTTAAGAGCCCCTGATTATAACTATTTACCTGGACCCGATGATATTTATATTTCACCCTCCCAGATCCGGAGGTTCAACCTCAGAACAGGTGATACGGTGTCTGGCCAGATTCGACCCCCTAAGGAATCAGAGCGTTACTTTGCGCTGTTGAAAGTTGAATCGGTAAACTTTGAAGACCCTGAAGTCGCGCGAGATAAAATACTCTTTGATAACCTGACACCCCTTTATCCCGAAGAGAAATTTAAACTGGAAACGAAAGGCGAAGGCTTATCAGCTCGGATCATGGATCTCTTGACACCCGTGGGGAAAGGGCAGAGGGGTCTGATCGTATCACCACCGAGGGCGGGAAAGACTATTCTCCTGCAAACTATTGCTAATAGTATCATCAGCAATCATAACGAAGTAATTTTAATCGTGCTTTTGATTGACGAGCGACCGGAAGAGGTCACTGATATGCAGCGGTCAGTGCAGGGCGAGGTTATTAGCTCTACCTTCGATGAACCAGCTCAGCGCCATGTACAGGTTGCAGAGATGGTCATTGAAAAGGCCAAGCGGTTAGTCGAGCACAAAAAAGATGTGGTGATATTGCTTGACAGTATTACCAGGCTGGCGAGGGCGTATAATACCGTGGTTCCACCCAGCGGGAAAGTGCTCTCAGGAGGAGTTGACTCGAATGCGCTGCACCGCCCGAAACGCTTCTTTGGTGCCGCGCGAAACATGGAGGAGGGAGGGAGTCTCACCATTATTGCGACTGCCCTCATTGATACCGGGAGTAGGATGGATGAGGTAATCTTTGAGGAGTTTAAGGGTACTGGTAATATGGAGATCTATCTGGACAGAAAGCTGAGTGATAGGAGAATTTTCCCCGCCATTGACATCAACCGGTCTGGAACCAGGAAAGAAGAGCTCCTCTTACCTCCTGATGACCTCAGTAGGATTTGGCTGTTGAGAAAGGTACTCCAGCCTTTAAGCACCATTGATGCGATGGAATTCCTCGTTGAGAAAATCAAGGATACAAAAAACAATGCAGAGTTTCTTGCCTCGATGAGTAAATAAAAATGGTATAGATGAGAAAAGGAGAGCGCGATGAAAAAAGCTATACATCCTGCCTATGGTGAGTCACTTATCAAGTGCGCGTGTGGTAACGTGATGAAAACTACCTCAACCAAGAAAGAAATCCACGTAGAGGTCTGCTCCCAGTGCCACGGTTTCTTTACCGGAAAGCAGAAACTCGTGGATGCCGCGGGAAGAGTTGAGAAATTCCAGAAAAAATACGCAAAGGTGAAAAAGCCATAAGCGCAATTGCTCTACGCGTTATTCAGGTATCCCCATGTATCAAAAACTTGAGTCAGTTGAAACAAGGTGTATGCAGCTCGATACGCTGCTAAGCGATTCTGAGGTGATTCGGGATCAAAAGACCTTTCAGAAGTACGCCAAGGAGCGCTCCGAGCTCTCAGAGTTGCTCGAAACCTATAAGCACTACAGAAAGGTATTGAAAGAATTAGAGGAAAGTGAGCAATTGATCTCCGAGAACGATGAAGAGCTGCGAAAGCTCGCCAAATCAGAACTACACCACCTCAATGAAGAGAAAACAGCACTTGAAGAAAAGCTCAAGATCCTCCTCTTACCAAAGGATCCCCGTGATGAGAAGAATATCATTTTGGAAATCAGGGCGGGTACCGGGGGGGAGGAAGCCGCTATTTTTGCTGCTGATTTATTTAGAATGTATACCAAGCATGCTGATAAAAAGGGGTGGAAGGTAGAGGTGCTGAGCCACAGTGCAACTGGCTTAGGAGGGTTTAAAGAGATTATTGTCCTCATTGAGGGAAAGAGTGTGTACAGCAAGTTAAAATATGAAAGTGGTGTTCACCGAGTGCAGCGAGTGCCCGCCACCGAGTCACAGGGAAGGATTCACACCTCCGCCGTCACGGTTGCAGTACTTCTTGAGGTGGAAGAAGTTGAAATAGAGATTGATCCCACTGAATTAAAAATAGATGTGTTCAGGGCATCAGGTCCCGGGGGCCAGCACGTAAACAAAACCGATTCGGCGGTGAGAATGACCCATATTCCTACGGGGTTAGTGGTAAGCTGTCAGGACGAAAAATCACAGCATAAAAATAAAGCAAAGGCATTGAAAATTCTACGAGCTCGGCTCTACGATAAAGCGTTGCAAGAGCAGCAGTCGCAAATCTCACAGGAACGTCGCAACCAGATAGGTAGTGGAGATAGGAGTGAGAGGATCAGAACCTATAACTTCCCTCAGGGAAGAGTGACGGATCACCGTATAGGACTAACCCTCTACAATCTGGAGAATGTGTTGGAGGGAGATTTAGAAGAAGTGCTCGACCAACTTACTACCCACTATCAAACTGAAGCATTAAAAGAACCACACATCTTCTCATCATAAACACGCATGTGCGCTCCCTTTCTTATAGCCCCTCGCGGCGTTGCACCATAGTGTCCACCACGATCTTATTCCGTTCCCCAGGATCATTTTATACACCATCAAAAAGGATGTCTTGTGCTCGAGGGTAAGGTAACCATCACCTACGCACTCCAATGGGGCAGTGAACAACTGAGGGCGAGTGGCGTGGAGACTCCTCAATTGGACGCAGAAGTGCTGCTTGCTCATTGCCTCCATCTCGATCGGACAACGATCTACCTCTCTCGTGGGAGATGTCTTAACCAGGAGGAACGGGTGAGCTACCTGCGGTCTGTAGAGAGGAGGAAGCGGAGAGAACCAGTTGCCTATATCATGGGAGGTAAAGAGTTTCACTCTCTTCAGTTTAAGCTTACCCCTGCGGTACTTATTCCTCGCCCTGAAACAGAAACCCTTGTTGAGGAGATAGTACGAGAGGGGAGGGCACTCGCGAAAAGACGACACCCAGTCCGGATGCTCGAGGTGGGAACCGGAAGCGGTATTATCGCGGTGAGCATTGCACATGAGATACCCACGCTCTCTCTTATTGCCACCGATAGTTCTCTAGAGGCAGTAACGGTAGCAAAAGAAAATTCCCTACTGCACAAAGGAGAATCTCACATTCTATTTGTGGTCGCACACTATTTACACGCGCTCACCGTGAAGAACTACTTTTTTGATCTGGTGGTATCGAACCCACCCTATCTTTCAACAGCCGACTGGGAAAAGGTGGCACCTGAAATAGCTCAGTATGAACCGTACTCCGCTCTGGTAGCAGGAGACGATGGTGTAGAATTCTATCGTGCAGTCGTACCAGATGCAGGGAGACTTCTGGGTTCAGGAGGCTGGTTACTATTAGAGGTGGGGAGCGGGCAGGCCGAGGTAGTTTCAGCAATGATTAAAGACACCGGTGATTTCATTCAGGTACTCTCGGTGAAAGACCTCGCAGGAATACCGAGGGTGGTCAAAGCGCAAAAGAAATAGCTATTTTTAATTTGACATACTAAAGTCCTTAGGATTTAATCACAGTCACTGACGTTTTGTGAGATATGCTAAGGATTCTAGGATTCAAGGGTACAGGGATTCAGGTGTTTAACATCATGAAGGGGTTTTGAATGTTTCCCCTTGAACCCTATGCGTGTAATTCAAGAAGTATTTCCTCATTAATAATCACCGCTTATTGTAAATAATCCAGTTTTGGTGGGGCGCTATGGACAAACTCATTATCAACGGTGGCACACGACTCAAAGGAGAGGTAAAGATCAGTGGTGCCAAAAATGCTGCGCTCCCTCTCATTGCTGCATGCTTATTAACCGAGGGGTGTACTACCCTCTCCAATATTCCTACCTTGAGAGATATCATCACCATTATAAAACTGATGGAAAAGTTAGGCGTCGAGGTTAAAGGAAAAGACATCCTCAAGATAGATGCCTCTCAAGTGCGTTCGTATAGGGCACCTTATGAGCTGGTAAAAACCATGAGGGCATCCATTTTAGTGCTGGGTCCTCTCCTTGCCAGAATGGGGAGAGCAAAGGTTTCACTTCCGGGAGGATGTGCTATTGGACCACGTCCGGTTAATTTGCATTTGAAAGCCCTTGAAAGCATGGGGGCTACAATCAAACTGGAGCGCGGCTACATCGTCGCTGAATGCAAAAAACTCAGAGGAACCAGGGTTTACTTTGATCTTTCTACGGTCACCGGTACCGAGAATATTATGATGGCTGCTACCCTCGCCCAGGGAACAACAGTATTGGAAAATGCTGCCAAGGAACCTGAGGTGGAAGAGCTGGCATCGGCATTAAAAAAAATGGGGGCGCACATTGAGGGAGCGGGAACAGATGTCATTACCATAGAGGGGGTTGCACACGTGCATCCCATTGAACATACTATCATGCCGGATCGCATTGAGGCAGGCACCTATATGGTAGCGGCCGGGATTACCCAAGGGGACATAACTCTCCTCAATTGCAACGTTACCCATCTCAACGCTCTCATTGAAAAGCTGGAAGAGATTGGTTTAAAAATTACTGAGAAGAATGGAAACCTGCGGGTGGTAGGTACCACACCTTTTAAAAGTACCGATGTAAAGACCCTTCCCTATCCTGGTTTTCCCACCGATATGCAAGCTCAGATAATGACGCTCCTTTGCCTGGTTGAAGGATCGAGTATAGTAACAGAAACCATCTTTAAAGACCGTTTTATGCATGTGGGAGAGCTGAGACGGCTGGGAGCAGATATCAGAGTTGAGGGAAACACGGCCATCGTCAATGGGGTAAAGAAGTTGTACGGAGCACCGGTGATGGCTACTGATTTGAGGGCGAGCGCTTCATTGGTACTGGCGGGGCTGGTGGCAGAGGGAGTAACCGAGGTGAGCAGGGTCTACCATTTAGACCGGGGCTATGAACGTATGGAGGTAAAATTATCCCAGCTCGGTGCTGACATTCAAAGGGTTAAAGAATAAGGTATACGCTATGGTAAGGATAAGAGTTTTAAGAACTGGCGAGGCGGGGTTTGAAAAGGAATTCAGCACAATTATCAGCCGACGGGAAGAGGTAAAGGGTAGCGTTGAGAAGAAGGTGAGGGCTATTATACGCGCAGTAAGGGAACAGGGGGATAGGGCACTATTTAGATTCATGAGAATGTATGATCGAATCATACTTGATACCCGAACGGTAGCGGTCGCACCAGAAGAGATTGAAGATGCGTACTACAAACTGAGCAATGACCAGCTCAACGCGCTCCTTAGTGCTGCTCGGAGAATAGAGAAGTTTCATAAGAATCAACTGAAACGTTTTGTGGTAAAGGAGCGAGAAAGAGAGGAAGTGGCTACTGAGCTCATTCGCCCCTTGAGACGGGTGGGATTATATATTCCGGGGGGGAAAGCAGCGTACCCCTCATCGGTATTGATGAGTGCTATTCCTGCGCGTGTGGCTGCGGTAGGTGAAGTGGTGATGGTGTCACCCAATGCATCATCACAGGTACTGGCTGCGGCTAGAATTGCGGGGGTGAATAGTATCTACCGAATTGGTGGTGCCCAGGCGATTGCGGCACTTACCTATGGAACTGAGAGCATTCCCAGAGTTGATAAGATTGTCGGTCCTGGCAATAGATACGTTGAGACAGCCAAGCGCCTGGTGTATGGAGAAGTGGGCTTGGATATGGTTGCCGGTCCCAGCGAGATTTTGATTATTGCTGATAAAAGTGGAAAACCAGCGTTCATCGCAGCCGATTTACTCGCCCAGGCGGAACATGACGAGGAGGCATGTTGCATGTTGATTACCCTTGATTCATCTTTTCCTGGAAAGGTAAAAGCTGAAGTGCTACGACAGCTCAAAACCCTGCCTCGAAGAGAGATTGCAACGCACTCCATTAACCGTAGGTGCGTAATGATGGTGGCACACGATATTAAGGAAGCGGTTGAGCTTGCTGAAAGAATTGCCCCTGAGCATCTGGAGTTAATGGTGAGTTCACCAGAGAAGGTGCTTCCTATGATTAGCTGTGCAGGTGCGGTGTTTCTGGGAAACTACTCACCGGTGACGGTGGGTGATTATCTGGCAGGGCCAAGCCATATCCTGCCGACCGCAGGCACCGCACGATTCTTCTCCCCCCTGGGTGTGGACGATTTTATGAGAAGGATGAGTGTCATTTCTTATTCAAGGGAAGCCTTACGTTCTGTGAGCAGTGAGGTGAAGCTATTGGCGCATATGGAAGGTCTCGACGCCCACGCCCAGGCAGTCAGGAAAAGGGAACATTAATGAGCCAACTCATTTGAGGAGTTCTACCTTCAGTTGCCTTTCAAAATCCTTCATCTGAGAACCCGTAATACTTTGGTGCATGAGTTTTAAGGTATCAACGAGCATGCCAAATCTTGTTCCTTCAATGCCTCGGTCTAAAGGGAAAGAGACCAGTGCATAGACATAGCCCATCGGGCCAACCCAGTAGCTCTCCACCTGACTCTCCTCCAGAAGTTCATCAATGGCCTTGGTTAACTGTGCTCTAAACTGTTCAGAGAAGTCATCAATACTTTGGGGAGGAGTTTTACCCGCTGACGCAATGATACGTCCCATAGCCCTGATGGTTTTGCTCTCCAGGAGGGTTGCGAGATTTACGCGTGCCTGGGTAACCGCGGCCTGCTGAGCGTTGGTGAGCTTTGAGGTTGAGGGACTCAACCCAAGGGAGAAGATAGTTCCCTCACGTTGGGGTAGCGCGTCGATCCACTTAGGCGGTATGGAAACAGTAATCTTATCTTCCGCAAGCCTGAAGAATTTGACATACTGCAGCGAGAGGGTGTCTATCTTTTCTGAGAGCATCCTCACCGCATCCACGTGTTGAGCACTTTCTCCTTCAATTCGATTGAGATCAGTTGCTACCTCCTCAGTAATTTTCTTGGCAATCACCCCGACATCTTTTTCTATCTGGGTAATGCTCTGAGTGCGATCTGAGTAGTCATTTATTTTATCAGAAATACCACTGATATCTGTTTTGATACTCTCAGCCTTTTCGGCGCTCTTCTCCAGCGTGGTTTTAATCGAAGGGATATCCGTTGACACGACCCGGTTCAAATTTTTGTTAAGTGAAAAGAACTGAACCACCAGGTATCCCACCGCGCATAGTATGAAGAGGGAACCTGCTAGCAGCGCAATGGTAGATTTTATCTTTTCTGACACTTTTTTAAGCTCCCCATGAGATTAATGAGGATAAAACATCTAGAGGGTATCTAGCAAACTAATCATAATAGTTAAAAAAGTCAATAGATTACTGTAAGCACCACTAGCAGTAGGCTGGCGCCCGCGAAACTTCACTTCATGCTTGATATTATTTTTTTTTAATACTATAGATGAGGGGCGCTTAATCTCATCCGTGGTGAAAGAAGGTGCGTTCGCTTAAGGAAAAAGACTTAGGATGCAGGTGGTATGAACGTCATGCAGGATGAAAATAGTTCTTTCAGAAAGAAAGTGAAAGTATCGTTTCGCGAAACATTGCCGGGTGCACTTCACCAGAAGTTCTCATGGGCATGTCCGTTGAGTCCCATGCTGATTTTTTATTTTTTTGGTCTGGTGCTCTTTTTTGCTTTTAGAATCGCCTTGTGCATTAACTATTTCGACAGGGTGAGTGAGGTGAAGCACTACCTTCTCATCTTTCCCCTCGGTTTACAGATCGACACCCTCATTCTCAGCTACCTCTTACTGCCCGTATTTCTTTTTCTCCTTCTTTTACCTGAGCAGGCAGTAAGAAAATGGGGATGGATGGTATGGGGCTATTTTGCTTTTTTAACGGCCGTTATGTTTTTCTGCGAAATTGCAACTTTCCCCTTTATAGCAGAGTTTGATACGAGGCCAGACCGCCTCTTTATTGAACACATTGTTCAGGTTCGCGAGGTGTTTGGCATGGTGTTGAAGGGTTATGGTATGACGGTACTCATTGGTATACCAGGTCTGCTCCTGGTCAGTGGAGTAGTAGGTGTCTTCTTCCAGAAGTTACTTGCAACTAATGGACATAGCTCATACCTTAGAAAGTTATTACTGTTTATAGTGTTTTCACCACTGCTGCTCATGGGTGCCCGCTCTGGATTTAGGGATCGACCTGCAAATATCACCGATTTTGCCTTTTCCAAGAGTCATCTGGCAAATCAACTTGCCCTCAACACTACCTACTCGCTGGCCTATGACTATTTATCGCAAAAAAGGGAAGAAAAGGGGATGGGAAAAGGCTATGGCACCATGGACCCCTCTGAAATAGTAAGCCGGGTGCAAAAGGTTGCGCTTATTCCACAGGAAGCCTGTACTGACCCCAGTATCCCTTTCCTCCACTTCCAGAGGTCACCTTTTTCTGAGGAGCATCCTCGTAACCTGGTCATTATTTTAGAGGAGAGTCTTGGCGCAGAGTATGTAGGTTGTCTGGGCGGATTGCCTTTAACGCCGAACATTGACAAACTTAGTGCCGGGGGGCTTCTCTTCACTCAGCCCTATTGTACCGGCACCAGAACCACCCGTGCCATTGAGGCACTGCTTTCAGGATTTCTTCCTACTCCCGGTAAAAGTATCGTGAAATTGGGGCTTGCCCGGAGGAATTTTTTTACCATTGCTGAGCTGCTTCGCCGCAAGGGGTACAGCACCGAATTTATTTATGGAGGAGATGGCCACTTTGATAATATGAGCGTGTTCTTTACCGGTAATGGCTTCCAGAAAATCTATGATGAGAAAGACTTTGAGAACCCTGTCTTCAAGGGCAATTGGGGGTATCAGACGAGGACCTTTTTACCAAGGCGAATGAGATTTTTAAATCACATGGTGATACAGCTTTTTTTGCGCTTATTCTTACCACCTCTAATCATGACCCGTTTGAATTTCCTGATGGTCGTATAGAGCTTTATGAACAGCCAAAAATGACCCGGCATAATGCGATGAAGTATGCAGACTATGCGGTAGGAAGATTCTTTGAAATGGCACAAAAAAAACCTTATTATACCAACACCGTTTTTTTAATTGTTTCAGATCACAGTACGCGCCTGTCAGGAGAAGACTTGATACCCATCCAGAAGTTTCGAGTACCGGGTCTGATCATTTGGCCACACCTCACTCCGGGTGTGTATGAAAAGATTACAAGCCAGGTGGATATGGTGCCAACCCTTATGGATCTCATCGGGATTAGCGCTGAGTATCCTCATGCGGGGAGACATCTTTTAACGCTTCCAGAGGCTGTGCCAGGACGCGCAGTTATGCAGTATGGGAGGGCACACGCATTCATGCACGGTGATCAGGTTGTGATACAGCAATCGGGTCATAAACCACTCCCATTCACCTATCAGGAAGGGAAACTAATCCAGTCTGAGCTTGACCCAGAGTTAGCAAAGGATGCATTGGCACATGCGCTGCTGCCCAGCTACCTCTACTACAACCTCCTCCACCGCCTGCCAGATTAAAATTAACTTCCACCTTAAGACATAAAGCACAGTTCATAGTAGCTGAAGCGGATGCACAGATGTACCTTTAATAGGGCTGGCAGATTTTCATTCTGCTTTATTTAATTACCTAAGCCCAATTTCATGCCTCAAAATTTAGAAGGGGTTAAAGGTTAATCTTATCCTTAATAAAAAAAGGGAAGGGCGGTATTACCGCCGCTCCCCTTTCTCCTGTATGGGGAAAGGAGGGGCCCAAACCCCATACGGAAACTGAACTGAAAACATGAAAAAGCTATCAACTATAATAATGATCCTGGATTTCGCAAGTATAGTAAGTAGATTATTTTCAAAAAACTCATTCAAATTGCGAAACCCCCTATAAATAAAGCTCCTCCCGTGGTATACTACTTTTAATTTGAAAAATAATACCCACT
>Ga0315285_10001846_pt1 | contig 22200 bp, 21 predicted proteins | sample YL17G09_36_MG_FD_203698 | JGI IMG/M metagenome (GOLD analysis project Ga0315285, IMG submission 203698) | Sediment microbial communities from Yellowstone Lake, YNP, Wyoming, USA - YL17G09_36 | ecosystem: Environmental > Aquatic > Freshwater > Lake > Sediment | place: USA: Wyoming | collected...
CTCGACCGAAGAACACAAAAACCGGTTTATGGGGCATTCAGAAGTTCCGCTCCTTTCCCCCAATAAGCCATTTCGGTCTTGGCGTTCTTGGCGCCTTGGCGGTTGCTAATTTCGGATTGGAGTTAGTATGAAGCGAATTCGCCTCTCTTACAATGGGAATCCCTTGCCTGGTCCGTATCTGAGGACGAATTGCCCCGAATTTCCAACGGCCAAGACCGCAAGAGAATAAGGCCCAACCCTCATCATAACCACAGATTGCCCAGATCGCGGGAGGGCCGAGAGCCGGGAGCCGAGTCCAGAATCTGCGGGAATCTCCGTAATCTGCGGATGAGATGAGTCCCGGGCTACTCCACGATTGCCACGGCGCGGACGGGCGAGCCGTCCGCCCCCTCCACGGGGAGCGGCAAGGCCACGAAACGGCAGCGCGGAACGCTGATCTGGTTCAGATTGGTGAGGTATTCGATGACCGTGATTCCGGCCGGGAAGAAGGCCTGGTGGGTCGTGTTGTCTTCGCGCGTCAGTTTCTTTTGGGGCTCACAAATCATGGTCCGGACGCAGTAGTCGGGCGGGTAGTCATACCCGACGGCCTTTACTTTCCGCTGGATCAGCCAGTCACAGGCGCTTCGCCCGGTGTAGGGTGCATCCCGCCAGAACCGTTCCGTCTCCACGCTCACCCGCCTTGGCCAGTCCGTCCGGAGCAGAACGATGTCTCTGGCCCGCACATGCTGCCCATTCGCGTCAAGGTCTGCCGCCGTTACCTCGCCGTTCTCGGGCACGTGGGTCAGGTCCACGACGGCCGCTTCTCCGATCCACTGGTCCACCGGCATCTCAGCGATGTGCCGGTCCCCCGGTAGGAAGTGCAGAGGGGCATCCACGTGGGTGAACGCATGGCAGTTCACAGTCAGCACAGTGGACTGGAACAGGTCCCCCTTGGCGTGCGACGTTCGCAGTTCCGTCGCTACCCTCCAGCGAAAGTGCGGCTTGATCGGAAATGTCAGATCCACAACGCGCATGTGAGGTCCTCAGAAGCGCGTACGAGGCCGGTGCGCCTGGGCTCGCTTTCATCCAGAACCGCCCGGGTCTCCGAAAGGAGGGCCACGGGCGGTCCTGCGTCCCTACTTCGCCTTGCCTGCTCCTTTGTTTGCTCCCATCCGGCACGCGATCCGGAATGCCTGGTAGAGGCCCTGAGGATTCGCCTTTCCCTGTCCGGCGATGTCAAAGGCCGTGCCGTGGGCCGGCGTGGTGATCGGGATCGGCAGGCCCCCTTGCACCGTCACCCCCCGCTCGAAGCCCATCAGCTTCATCGCGATCTGGCCCTGATCGTGATACATCGACACGATGGCATCACAGGCCCCCTTCTTTGCGCGCACGAAGATCGTGTCCGCCGGGAACGGGCCGCTCGCCTGAATGCCCTCCGAGCGGGCCTGCTCGATGGCCAGCGCGATCGCTTCGATCTCTTCGCTGCCGAACAGGCCGCCCTCCCCGCCGTGCGGGTTGAGGGCCGCCACGAGGAGACGCGGCTCCTTCACGCCGGCCGTTCGCAGCGCCCCGTCAATCAGGACGATGGCGTCATACACTGCCTTCTTCGTGATCAGGGCGCTCACCTGCCTGAGACCGATGTGGGATGTTACCCGCGAGGTCCAGAGGTTGTCCAGGACGTTGATTTCCGAGAAGTGCCCCTTCCACTGCAGCCGGTCGGCCATGAAGTGCAGCTCATCGGGAAAGGGAGAGCCACCCAGGTGCATGGCTTGCTTGTTGAACGGGGCGAAGACGATCGCGTCCAGCTTCCCGTCGCGCGCGAGATCCAGGGTGTACGCCAGAACCTCCAGAACCGACTTGCCCGCCTCGGCGCTGAGTTGCCCGAGGGTGAATTCATCGGGTGGGACACCGGGGAAATCCAGGAGCTGGATCTCTCCTCCTCCGAACCGCACATCTTCGAAGCGACTCACGACCCGGGGAGAAAGCGAGACGCCGGCGATCTTCTGCCCCATCTCGAAGACGCGTCGGTCCCCGATCACCACCAGGTCCGCATGCTCGTGGACGTCATACCCCGCCAGAAGCTTGGCGACCAATTCCGGGCCGATCCCGGTTGGATCCCCCAGCAGCAACCCGACTTTCAGCTTCATCGCTAGTCTCTCCCTCGTAACCCGACGCCACAGGCGAGTCTAGACCAGGCTCCGCAGAGGCATGCTGCGAGTGGGGCTGGCGCCCCTGAGAATAGGAGACCCTTGCCCGGCTTTGCCTCACCGATCCACGAACACCTCATCCTGTTCCCGCCGGAGCCGCCACAGGAGCGACTTCCGGGGGATCTCCGCCATCGCCTCGGTGAGAAGCGTCCCGGCCGCGACGTCCCGCGTCAGCCGCAGCCCGCCGCACATCGGAAGCGGGAGCAATTTCTCCCGCCGCGTCCTGGCCGTGGGCTCGTAGCAGGATGTAAGCTGCTCGGTGAACTCCAGATTTCGATCAATGACGGTGCCGGCCGGGAGATCGCGCTTGGCCACGGCGATGACGTCCCATCGGGGTCGAGTCTCCCTCGCTCCCGTCGGCACCCCCAGCCTGGCCGCCGTGATGATGGAGATCGGCGTTTCGACCCCGCACAGGTGATACGGCCTGTAAATCATTGCCACTGTGCCCGCCCGGTTCGGGACCAGGCCCTTGGTGTTCAGGATCTCGCGCGAGTACGCGTTCTCGCACCGGACCACCACGAACACGCCGCCTCCCATGGTGGGAATCTCAGGCGTGAGGAGCGAGCAGACCGTGTCCAGCGCCCCGGGCCGGTCCAGGGTTCCCCCGTCAGCCTTGAGGCAAAGCGCCTGGGGGATCTCGAGGGTCCGGAGAATGGGCTCAGCATGCGGTCCGGTCCGCGGCGCGAGCCCCGTTGCGTTGGCCACGCAGACCATCTCGATCCGATCGTAGTTGGCCGCCGCGATCTTGTCCCCGAAGAGCGCACGCCGGACCTCGATCTTCCTGGCGGCATCGTCTCGGATCGTCCGTGCCGCCTCGACCCAGCCCGCTTGGATGGGGAAGGTGCCCTTTCCGATCCGGACCTGCCCGGCGTCACTGTCGAGGAGGAGCTCCTTGTCGTGGCTCTTGCCCGCGGCGATGATCTCGAGCCCCAGCAGCCTCGCCCAATCGCACAGGGCAATGATCAGCGCGGGCTGATCCCCGTCGGCCTGGGTATACACCACGCCCGCCACCTCGGCTTTTCGGTGAAGCAGCGGTCCCACGACGGCATCCGTTTCCTTGTTGACCATGACCACGTGCCGGCCCAGCTCGAACGCCGCGAGGGCATAGGCGGCCCCCGCCTCCGCCTGGCCGGTCGCCTCGACCAGCACTTCCACGTCGCAGGCGGACATCAACTCCGGGCGGGCCGTGAGGACAACCTTCCCGCTACTCCGGGCCCGGCGAACGTCGGCCTCCGTCTCCGCGATGGCAAGGCGTCCCTCGTCCCACCCAGCCAAACGGCACGCCTTCCGTGCCGATTCGATGTTCACGTCGGCGACGCAGGTCACCTCGTAATGCGTGATGGCTGGGGATTGCGTGATGATGGCCGTTCCATAATTGCCGGCCCCGATGATTCCGACCTTCACGGGGGATTTCCGGGGGCTCTTCTCCAGCAGGTTGCCGTAGATCATTTCTCCTCTCCTGCTCCCATGTCGCAGCCGTTCCCGCGTACCATGTGCCGAGACCGGGCCGCGGATGATCACCCCGTCCCGCCCGGAAACCGCTAGACCTTATTGGGAAGTTTCGTGAATGTCAAGGCATGTGCAAGGCATGCGTGCCTCTTGCGAGGGGCCGGCAGAAACCAGGAGTGAAAGGTGAGGTGTCACTCATCGTGATTATCTCGGACAATCCACATGCGAATCATGGGATTGTCTAGTCCTCATGCCGATTCGGTGTCATGATGATGCGAATACCTTGACACGGTGCCCCCAGGCCGGGTAGCAATATGCCCTCGATGCAGGATCGATCCGAGGCACATCCACGCGCCCAGTCGCCTTGAGGTCGTCCTCGGCATCTTGCACCAGCGCCTTCCAGGCCGTGAAGGAGGTTGGTGACACCGGAACGGCGTCGCCGGACTGATACCTCCCTGTTCAAGGTTTTTCATAAGGCCGTGCCCCCTGTGAGGGACGCGGTTCTCTGACATGTGCGAGCCGTCGCCGAAAAGAGGAGGTGTCTCATGCCCAAGCGCGTGATCTCCAGTCCCAAGGCACCGAAGTCGAAGTTCCCGCTTTCCCCCGCAACCCTGGGGGGCAAGACCCTTTACCTGAGCGGCCTCGTGTCAACGAACGAGCGCGGGGAGATTGTCGGCAAAGGCGACATCCGGGCCCAGACGCGGCAAGTCTTGGAGAGAATGCAGTCTCTAGTCGAGGCGGCCGGGGGAACGCTCCAGGACGTCACCCAGACGACCGTGTACATCACCGACCTCGCCAACTTCGCCGGGATGAACGAGGTGTACCAAACGTATTTTCCCGTCGACCCACCGGCGCGGGCCACAGTCCGCGTGGACCTGGTGAATCCGGATTTTCTCGTCGAGATCCAAAGCACGGCAGTGCTCGGCTGAATCCCATGAGGGCCGCCCGCAATATCCATGAGCGTCAGTGTGCTGACGCTCATGGAAGACAGGAGCCCCTTCTCTCCAGAATCAGGCGCACGAGGACGAAGCCGCACGCTTCTGCAAAGGAAGTAGTATGGACCGGAAATTCTACCTGGACCTCGCCCGTTCGGGCCTGCGCATGCCCATCGGGACGGATCTCGTGCTGCACGAGAAGCTGGATCCGGAACGCATTGTGCGGGATGGCCAGGCCCTCGGCAAAGTGGTCGAGGAGGCGGCGCGTCGGTACGGGACGCCACTGGCCTTTGCCCACATGGATCTCACGCTGGAGAAAACCGCCCTGTGCGAGATGCTGGACATTCCCACCGAAGAGATCCCAACCTACCATTTCCACGAATCCCCGGGAGAGGACATTTTCCGGAAGGTCGAGGATCGGATAAACGGCCCGCTTCACCCGCAACTGCAGGCGCACATCGACTCCGTGGCCTACATCGCGAAGCACACCGACCTGATCCCTGTGGGCATGGGGATCGGCCCCTTCTCCCTGATGACCAAACTGCTCTCCGATCCCATCACGCCTATCTACGTGGCGGGCTCCGGGGTCACCGGGGACGACGATCCCGAAGTGCAGACGGTGGAGGCCTTGCTGGAGCTTTCCCTGCGGATCGTCCTCCGCTCAGTCTCCGCGCAGATCCAGGCGGGCGCCAAGGCCTGCTTCATCGCGGAGCCCGCGGCGAACAAGGTCTACATCTCTCCCAAGCAGATCGAGGCAGGTTCCGACATCTTCGAGCGCTATGTCATCCGCCCGCATCGTCGGATCAAGGCGCTGCTGGACTCACACGGCGTGGACCTCATCTTCCACTGCTGCGGAGAGCTGACCGATTGCATAGTGGAACAGTTCACCAGGCTGGAACCGGTCATCCTCAGCCTGGGCAGCTCCCGGAAGCTCTGGGAGGACGCCCGCCTCGTGCCCAAGCACATCGTCCTCTTCGGCAACCTGCCGTCCAAGCACTTCTACTCGGACAGCCTGATCAGCCGCGAAGAGGTGGAGCGGCTCGCCTGCGACCTCATTCGCCGCATGAAGGACACTGGGCACCCGTTCATCCTGGGCAGCGAGTGCGACGTCCTCAACGTCCCGGGTTACGAAAAGCCGATCCGGGACAAGGTGGAGGCGTTCGTCCGCTGTGTCTGTGACTTAAGCCGGATACTCCGTGGCTCCAGGAGGAATAAGAGGTCGGCACCAACCGCCTAGCTTCCGAAGAGCCTCGGGAGGAAAAGGACGAGCTGAGGAAACGTCGTCACGACGAACAGGACGGCGATGAGGATCAGGATGAACGGCAGGATGGCCCTGGTGTACACCTCGACGCTCAGGTCCGCGATCTGACAGATGACGAACATCACGATGCCGACCGGCGGGGTGAGGGTGCCGATCGACATGTTGACCGCCAGGACCACTCCGAAGTGGATGGGGTCGATCCCGACCTGGGCCAGGATCGGCATGACGATGGGGATCGTCATGATGACGATGGCCGTGGCCTCCATGATGCACCCCAGGAATAGGTAGAGAATGTTCAGCAGCATGAAGATGACCCACCAGTGCCGGCTGAAGGCACTCAAGGCCTCAGCGACGAGCTGGGGCACCCGCAGGTAAGCCATAATCCATCCGAACGCTGCCGCGGTGGCCACGATGAAGATCACCATGGCCGTGGTCACCATGGTCTCGGCGAAGATTCTCGGCAGGTCCCGGAGGCGGATCTCCCTGTAGACCAGGGTGCCCAGGATCAGGGCATAGACGCTGGCCACGGCTCCCGACTCCGTCGCCGTGAAGACGCCACCCAGGATGCCGCCCAGGATGATCGCCGGCGTCAGGAGCGGCAGGACCGCATCCCGAAAGGCCACCAGAGCCGCAGCGAAGTGAAATGCGTCATTCCTCGGGTAGTTCCGGCGTCGGGTAATGAAATAGATGAGGGCCATGAGGGCGAAGCCCATGAGGACCCCGGGGATGAAGCCGCCGACGAACAGCGCGCCGATCGAGACGCCTCCCGCGGTAACGGCGTAGATCACCATGATGATGCTTGGTGGGATGATGGGCCCGATGGTGGAGGCGGAGGCGGTCACGGCCGCTGCGAAGGGTCGGGGGAACCCCTGTCTCCCCATGGCCTCGATCATCACGGGGCCGAGGGCGGCGGCGTCGGCCACGGCCGCCCCCGAAATCCCGGCGAAGAACATGTTGGCCACCACCGTGACGTGTGCGAGCCCGCCGGTGATGTGCCCCACCAGGCTGTTGGCGAGGGCGAAGATCCGGCGGGTGACGCCCCCCGTGTTCATCAGGGACCCGGTCAGGACGAAGAACGGGACGGCCAGCAGGGGAAAGGAATCCACACTGATGGCCATCCGCTGGGGGAGGGCCACCAGGGGCACGCCTTGCTGCCAGAGGAACGCCACCGATGAGACGCCCAGGGCAAAGCTGATGGGCATGCCCAGGAACACGAGCAGGAGCATCAGGATCGTCAGGGGCATCTGCCTACGCCTCCCTCCCGGGCGGCGTGGCCCTGCCGCTGGATAACCGTCGGGCGAGGTTGGGAAGGAGATACCAGAGCATCAGGATTCCGCTGAACGGGACCGGGAGGTAGAACCAGTTGCGCGGGTAGCCGAGACTCGTGCTGAAATCGGCCCGGGTAGAGAGGACGAGCTGCCCTCCGTAGAGGACCATGACGACGGCCATACCGGCCAGCAGTAGGTCCATCCCCGCCAGCAGCAGGGCGGCCGCCCGTGGCGGGAGCCTGACGAACAGGAAATCCAGGCGGGTGTGGAGATTCCGCTTGACGCCGATGGCCGCCCCCAGGAAGACGGCCCACACGAAGAAGAGGCGGGCCAGCTCTTCGGTCCAGGGAGTCGAAATCAGGAGCACATAGCGGGCGACCACCTGCACAAAAGAGAGTAGGACGGTGGCGGCCAGCAGCAGGGCCGCCACCCCATCCAGAACGACATCGCCGGTCCCGCGGGCAGGAGGCATGTTGGGAAAGAGGGCTATCGGGTGTTTACGATGCGGTCATAGAGTTCCTTCCCCCACTTGCTTTCCCACTTCTTGTACACCAGCTGCACCGCCGCGCGGAACGCCTCCACCTCGGTCTCCAGGAAGGTGATCCCTTCGCTCTCCATCTTCTGCCGCAGGTCCTTCTCTTGTCCCAGCACTAGCTCGGTCTGCCACTCGCCCACCTCGACCGTCGTGTCTCGCAGGATCTTCTGCACGTCGGCCGGCAGGGACTGCAGGAAGCCGGTATTGACCAGCACACAGTTCGTGTAGACAAAGTGGCTGGTCAGGTCGATGTACTTGCCCAGCTTGTAGAACTTGCCGTTGTACATCCAGTCCAGGGGCAGCTCCACCGCGTCCACCACGCCTTGTTGCAGGGCCGAGTAAAGCTCCGGGAACGGGAGGGGCACCGTGATGGCCCCCATGGCCTGCCAGAGGTCGATGTAGACGGGGATCCCCGCGGTGACGCGGATCTTGATCCCACTGAACTCCCTGGGGTTCCGGGCGGGTCGCTTGGTCAGGGTCTGCCGGGTCCCCTGTTGCCAGTTGGCGGCCAGCACTTCCACGTTACGTGCGCGCAGCTTCTGGTTGAACTCGCTGCCGATGGGCCCATCGACGACCTTCATCATATGGGTCCGGTCGCGCCAGAGATAATAGAGGTTCAGGATCTCCATCTCGCTCACGATTCCGTGCAGGATGGGGTAGCCAATCCCTGCCATCTGGACGGTGCCGAGGGACACGCCGTCCCGGAGATCGATCTCCCCGCCCAGGGTCCCCCCAGGGAAGACCTGGATCTGGAGGCGGTTCTGCGTCCTCTCTGCCACGAGCTTGGCCAAGCGCTCAGAGGCTTGCTGGACCGGGTGGCCCATCGGCGCGATCAAGCCCAGCTTGGCGACCTTGGTCTCTCCCGCCCAGGAGGCACCGGGAAGGCTCAGCCCCAGCGCCAGCGCGCCGGCGAACACGACCAGAACCCACCGACCGGCCAACGTCGTTCGTCTCGCTAGAAACATGGCAGCCTCCTTTCAACGCGGGTCTGCCGACCGATCAGACCCTGATGGGATACCGCCCGTACTCGAACGTGGCCTGCCGCATGGCGTTGAAATTGGCCAGGGGGACGTACTCGGGGACGGAGTTGCTGGACGCCACCGCATAGCCACCGCCCGGCGCCAGGTCGTGAATGCGCTGATGGACCTCCTCCCGCACCTCCTCCGGCGTGCCCCGGGTCAGCGTGTACCCGAGGTCAATGTTGCCGAGGATGGAGATGTGGGAGCCGTACCGGCGCTTGATCTCATTGATGTCCATGGCCTTCGGCTCGATGGGGTTCAAGCCGTCGAAGCCGCAGCCGATGATGTCCTCCATCACCTCCTGGAGGGCGCCGTCGCTGTGATAGACCACCAGGCGCCCCCGGGCGTGCGCCACCTGGTTCATCTCCTTGTACCAGGGGAAGAGGTGGGCGCGGAGCAGGCGCGGGCTGACCATCAACTGCGTGTTGAACGCGATGTCGTCGGCGTGCCAGATGGCCCCCACGCACTCGAACCGCAGCATGTTCTCGAACACGCGGAACTGAAAGCGTCCCACCTTCTCGAATACCTGCGCGACCAAGTCGGGGTCCTCCGCCAGCGCGAGGCTCATGCCCTCTAGCCCCATCAGCCACCAGACGCAGGTGAAGATCTTGCCCAGCACGCCGATGACCTTCACTTTGGGAGGCAAGAGCGGTCCAATTTTTTCGAACGTGCTGCAGTCCAGAGCGTCAGGGTCCGGCCACTGGAACGCCTCGAGCTCTGCCCGTGTGGTGATGAGCCCTTTGCCCTCGGTCGCCCACGAGCGCACTTGCGTCTCGGGCGTTTCGGCCGCGTACTGGGCCTCGACCTCGTGCATGGACTGACGCTTGATCACGTCTGTAAGCTGCAGTCCCTGCTCGATGGGGACGTGGTCGTAGCCGGCCACGGACCAGAAGGCCACCTCATCCTTCAGGTCACGGATCGACCGGCCGAGGGTCCGCTCTTTCAGGAGCCGGTGGACGCTGATGTCGCCCAGGGGCACATAATCCGGCTCTCCGCTTCGCAGCAGGATGGTGCGCATGCGGTCGAAATTCGGCTCGATCATCTTGTTCCCGTGTCCAGTCGGAAAGCGAAGCTAGGCGGATCTTGGTGCCGCGTGGCTCCCCTCGGCCAGCTTTTTCCGAAGGCCTTCGAGAATGTTGACGGTGTAAGAGGTGCCGAAGCGCCGTGCGCCGGCCTCGTACAGCGCCAGCACCTTGTCAATGTCGGTCACGTATCCTGACGCCTTGACGACGACCTTCGGGCTGACCGTCGCCCGCATCAGCCGGATGTCCTCCACCGTGGCCCCGCCGGGTTGGGTCGCCGTGGAGGTCTTGACGAAGGCGGCGCCCGCCCGCTCGGCAATGCGGCAGGCGGCCACCTTCTCCTCGTCGGTCAGGAGATAGGTCTCGAGGATGGCCTTGGCCGGCGCCCCGTAGCGCTTCGCGACCTCGACCACCCCGGCGATGTCGCGCTCGACGAACTCGTACTGCCCGGATTTCAGCGCGCTAATGTTGATGACCATGTCCAGCTCCTGGGCGCCCTGTTGCAGCACCAGCTCGGCCTCGTAGCGCTTCACCTCGGGCAGGTTCAGCCCTTGCGGGAAGCCGATGGCGATGCACAACCGTACGTCCGAGCCTTCCAGGAGCTGCTTCGCCCGGGCGGCCTGAAATGCCTTGGGGACCACGCACTTCACCCGGTACTTGCGGGCGATGGCGATCCCCTCGACCAGATCCTTGTCGGTCTGGCCGGGCAGCAGGATGGAGTGGTCGATCATCTGGGCCAGCTCGTCTACGGTGAGCACGGTTCTCCCCTTTCACACGCTCAGGTGCGGATCAACTCCTTGGCCTTGGCCACGCCCCCGGTGGCCGTGGGGGAGTAGAAGTCGGCGCCGATTTCGTCGGCGAATCGCTGAGTCACAGCGGCCCCGCCTACCGCGACGCGCACCTTGTCCCGCAGACCGGCGGCCTTGAGGGCCTGGATCGTCTCCCCCATGGCGAGCATGGTCGTCGTGAGCAGCGCGCTCATCATGACGAAGTCGGGCTTCTCCGCCTGGACCGCCTCCACGAATCGCTGGGGCTTGACGTCGGCCCCGAGATCGATCACCTCGAAGCCGCTTCCCTGGAGCATCATGCCGACCATGTTCTTGCCGATGTCATGCAGGTCGCCCTTCACCGTGCCCAGCACCACCTTGCCCTTGGCCTTGCTCCCCCCTTCGGCCAGGAGCGGCGCCAGCAGGGCCAGCCCGGCCTGCATGGCCCGGGCGGCGATCAGCATCTCCGGGATGTAGAACTCGGCGCAGGTGAATTTCTCGCCCACCACGTCCATGGCGGGGATCAGCGCCTGGTCCAGGATCTCCTGGGCTGCCTTCCCCTCGGAAAGGGCTTGCTGGGTCAACTCCTTCACCCGGGCCGTCTTGCCATTGATGACCGCTTCCTTCAATGTCGCATAGTCAGCCATAGTGTTCTCCTGTGACTGCCGGGGGGGTGAGTGCCGCGCATCCCCTTGCTCGACGTTCGCTCAGTTGGTCCGGCCGACCGGTGCGGCATACCGGAGCCGGAAGAAGGCCGCCAGCATGGCCTCGGCATTTGCCAGGGGCACATCGGTGCCAACCTGCCCATAGCCGATGTACCCGCCGTTGTGCCTGCCAAAGGCGTCATACAGTCGTTGCACGTACGCCTCGACCTCGGGCGGGGTTCCGAAGGGCAGGGTGACTTGCCGGTCCATGTCCGCCCGGAAGCATACCCGGCCGCCGAACCGCCGCCCGACATCCTCGATGTCCATGCAGGACATCTGCGGGTTTAGCTCGTCGAACCCGATCTCGATCAGGTCGTCCATGATCGCGTCGGTCACGCCGTCCGTGTGCAGGTGGGCGAAGAACCCTCCGCTCTTGATCGCCTGGACGATCTTCGCGTAGGCCGGCTTGTAGATCTTACGCCAATGCTCCGGCCGGATCATCAACGTCTGCTGGGTCCCCCAATCGTCGTTGACCAGGATCCCGTCAATGTACTCGCGATGCTTCAGGAGAATCTCCACCCGCTTGAGCAGAAACTCGGTGAGGCGATCGCGCAGGGTGTACATCTCCGGCCGGTCTTCCGCCACGTCCACCAGCGAATTCTCGAACCCCCGGAGCCAGTTCGTCAGGTGCCAGAGCGTGCCCACCTCGATGAGGGAATAGTGCTGGTGGCCGTCAGCCTTCACCGCTGCTACCATTTCTTCGACACCCTCGATGCCGACGGTGGGCTCCGGCCACTTGAAGGCGTCGAGCTTCTCCCACTCATCCAGGGGATGGCCGATCACCTGGCCCAGATAGTCGTCGGTCAGGCTGTCCCAGACGCACCCCCACTCATCCGTCACCCCGCGCAGCTTGCCGCTGCTCTCTCCGACGCCGCGCCGGTAGGCGAACCAGCCCCGCGTCGAGGGAGACAATAGCGCGTCGCCGGGGTAGCCTGCGTACAGATCTTCGAGCTTCTTGCCATACTTGCGGAAGGCGCCCGGAAGCGAGCGATGCATGACGGGAACGCGGTCCGGCCCCGCAAACGTGATCGCCCGCGTGTAGCGCTCGCGACTGTTCATGTGATCTTCCCCACACAGATCACCGCAAAGGCGCGCCCCCTTCGAGGACGCACCTGCGGACCCGTGCTCCTAGGTGTGCCACGGAGGAGTCCCCGCCGCTCGGACGAGCGGACTCCTCCGGCCCCCGTTGCAGTGGCTTACTTGTAGCTCTGGATCTTCTCCCGCAGTTCCTTTGTCCAGATCTTGTCGTACTTCTCGTATACGGGTTTCATGGCCTCGCGGAATGCGGCCCGGTCCGGCTCCACCACCACCATGCCGTACCCCTTGAGCTGCTCCAGCATCTTGCCTTCCTGGGCGTTCAGAAACTCGAGATACCAATCCATCGCCTCCTGGGCAGAGTCGGTCAGGGCCTTCTGGAACTCCTTGGGCTGCTGCTGGTACAGCTTCTCATTGAAGATGATGGAGCCGGTCTGGACGATGTGGGCGGTGTGGATCAGGTACTTCTGCACCTCGTAGAACCTGTTCGACAGAATCTGGGGGTAGGGGTTCTCCTGGCCGTCGACGACCCCGCTCTGGAGACTGGTGAAGATCTCTGCCATGGGGATCGGCGTCGGCGTGGCCCCCCAGGCGGCCACCATGTCGCGATACACCGGGATCTCGGGGACGCGAATCTTGAGGCCCTTGACATCGGCCGGCTTCGTGGCCGGGGTGTTCTTGGTAGTCAGGTGCCGCGTGCCGATGTAGCCGACGGCCAGCGCCCGAAAGCCCTTCTTGATGACCGGCTCGTACAGCCCGTCGAAGATGGCCGGGTCGCGGACGCCCTTCTGGAGCTGCCACCGGTCGTTCCACATGAAGGGGGCGCTCAGGATGTTCAGGGCCTGGTTGAAGGAGGCATACTCAGTGGGATCCGCGTAGAAGGACTCAAGCGTGCCGATGGCCACCCCCTCGGGCGCGGTCCGGCCGCTTCCGAGGACACCGCCGCCGTGCACCTGGACCTTGAAGGCCCCGCCCGTCTTCTTGGCCAGGCTGTCGCCCCACCGGGTCAGCATCTCCGTGGCGGGGTGCTCGGGCGCCAGGGTGTGGCCCGTACGGAAGGTGATGACTTTCTGGGCTTGGGCTGCCGCCCGCCTCGGCATGGACGTCGCGGCCACGCCGCCCGCCGCTGCCAGCATCTTCAGGAACGTTCGCCGATCGTGCTCACCTGCCAGCCGCTTGCTCATCTGTCTCCCTCTCCTTTCCTTCCCTGAGGCTTTTTCTCGGTTCCCTCTAGCTCTCCTTGATGGACACTATGGACCAAAACGGGCGCGCCAGGGGCACCGCCCGGATCACTTGGCTGTCCCCATGAGAAGGTTGGGAATGAACATCACCAGCGGGGGGTAGAAGGTGATGAGGAAAAGCACTACAGTCAGCGCAATGAGCATCGGCCACACCTCGCGCACGAATTCCATCATCGTGATCTTCGAGATGTTGAGTATGACGTACATGACCGTGCCGACGGGCGGGGTCAGCGTGCCGATCATGAGGTTCAACACGAAGAACACGCCGAAGTGCACCCGATCGACGCCCAGACCATCTATGGTGGGCAGGAACAACGGAGTGAACAGCAATAGGAGGGCCGTCGTCTCCATGATGCATCCCAGGAACAGGAACAGCAGGTTGATGAAGATCAGCGCGACAACCCGATTTGCGTAGAATGGCTTGAAGAGATTCTGAAGCGCCTGGCCCACCATCTCCCTGATGAAGATGAATTGGAGCACCGTCGCTGCCGCCACGATGAACAGGACCACCGCCGTACTGGTCACCACCCGCGTCGCGATCGGCAGCAGATCTCTGAGGGTGATCTCCTTGTAGATGAAGAATCCCACGAACAGCCCGTAAATGGCCGCCACCCCCGCTGCCTCGGTCGGCGTGAACGCCCCGGTGAGGATGCCACCAACAATCAGAACCGGCATGAAGAGGGCCCAAGAGGCATCCTTGATGGCCAGGAGGACCTGCCGGAAAGTGGCCCGCTTGTGGCGCGGGTACCCGCGCCTCCGGCTGACGACATAGACGGTGGCCATCAGGAACAGTCCCATCAGAACGCCGGGGATGATGCCGCCCAGGAAGAGTCGCCCAACGGAGGTGGAGGCAATGAAGCCATACAGCACGAAGCCGATGCTGGGAGGAATGATCGGTCCGATGGTGCCCGCCGCGCTGACGATGGCTGCAGCAAAGGGCTTGTCGAATTTCTCCTGCACCATGGCGGGGATGAGCACCCGGCCCGTGCCGGCGGCATCCGCCAGGGCGCTGCCGGACATACCGGCCATGATCATGTTCGCAACGACCGTCACGTGCGCCAAGCCGCCCGTGATGTGTCCCACCATCGTGGATGCCAGATTCACGAGGCGGTGCGTCACCCCACCGGTGTTCATCATCTCACCGGCTGCGATGAAGAAGGGCACGGCCAATAGAGGGAAGGACTCCACGCCGTTCGTCATCTTTTGGGCAATGACATAGAGGGGAACCTGCTGCTGGATCAGGTAGATGATCGCCGGGACCAGGATGGAGTACGCGACAGGTACGCCGATACTAAAGGCGACCAGCATCACCGCGATGATCATTATGGACGCCACTGCCTACCCCCTATCGATGCCTGAACAGCGAAATGAGATGCCGGGAGTTGTGGACGGACATCAGCAGCCCGGACACCGGCACTGCGGCGTAGATGTACATCGTGGGAATCCCCAGTGCCGTCGTCTCAACGTCCTGGGTGACCTCCACCAGCCGGATGCCCTGCCACACAAGGAGCGCCAGCACAGCACTCACCACCGACAGGGATACGACCTCCATGCCCTTGGCCAATCTTCTTGGTGCCAGGGAGACCACGATGTCAATGATGATGTGCTCCTTGTGCTTGGTGGCGATGCTGGCGCCCAGGAAACAGACCCAGACCATGCAGAGCAGGACGACCTCTTCGGTCCAGGAGAGGGGCATCTTCAGTGCGTACCGGCAAAACACACTGAGTCCGACGGACCCGGTCATGATTCCGAGGAGAATCGCAGTGACGATCTCCTCGAGATGGCCAACCGCCCACACGAACCCATGGAACGCGCCGCGTCGGACCGGGGTAGATGCCTGGATTGTCTCAGGGGCAGGAGGAGGGATCGGTTCTTTGGAGTCAGTCATGGCCGTTCTCCAGCCAACGCCTGCGAACTCTCTGTGGGTGCGATCGCTGCCGGGGGCTTTCGGGGGGAATGGACGGCCGAGAACTGACGGGCCGCCTCACGGCTCCCTCCCCCTTGGAGTTCGTCCGGCGCTCGCAGAGCCAATATCAAAGGCCAGCGGCGTTGTCAATGACGTCCGTCAGGTGTGTCACCAGTCCAAGACATCTGCAGCCGGGCCGTAATGCACAGACCGTGATCTGGCAGGCACCACGGCGCACTGCCTTTGGAATTCAGGCTGTCGCGGGCCACCCCCGGGCGTCCGGAGGCTGCACGATCGGGATGGCATGGACCGAGGCTAGGGGAGGTGGCAGCGAAATGGATCTTATTTCTTTGCTGATCCCGGCGTGCGAATCGGGACAGCGTACGGTCCTTCCTTGATGAAGGCGACGCTGGGGACAGCGCCGCTCCATCGGGGGTGGTTCACCCCATAGATGATCGCATTCTGAACCATGGCCCGCGTCTGTTCGACATCATCCCTGTATGCCTGATCGGGCAGATAATCCCAGCCCGTCCCTCCCGGGACGATCTGGTGCTCTTTCCTGGACAGGAACGACGAGCAGTAGATGAGGCCGTCCTCCCCGATTTTGTCGATGACCTTCGCCCACATCTGCGGCTCCCACTGGTCCTTCGTGAACTTCCAGGCGGGATGGAGCAGCGTGGACATATACCCGTCCGTCCCCTGAAGCTTCAGCAGGTGCAGCAGGGTCTTGTACGTGGTCGCCCCGATGGGATCCTCATCCCGCTCGCACGCGGCCAGGATGATGAATCCGCCCTTCGTGACCACGGGCAGGGCATTCACGGCCGCCTTGGCGTTCTGGTAGTGATTGATCCCGACATACCCGCCGTGGGTCAGCACGACGTCGTATTCCCTCTCGACCGGGATGGCGACGATGCTCTTGAGAAGCTCGACGGCCTTGGCGTGAGCCTGGATGAGATCCCCGGAAAAGACATCGATCAGTTGCAGGCGGCGGTTCAGGACCGTGTTGATGATGAAATCGACGCCGGCCTTCTTGGCGATCTCCAGGGCCTCTTCGTGGCACGGATTCCCTTCCAGGACGAGGTTGGTCGCCAGGGGCGAATCCAGGAACTGCGCGCTGTGGAACTTCTCGATGGTCTTTCCGCTGACCAGCGCGGGGCAGATGGCCTTCCGACCTCCGGACGCCCCCGCCATGAAATGGCTCTCCACCAGGGCCGTGGCGATCTTGACGTCCGCCTCGTAGAAGAACCGGTTGATGAGAATCTCGGTGCCGCTCTTCGTCTTGCCGATGTCCACCAGCATCGCGTCGTTGTCGCACTCGTGATCCACGATCTTGTACTGCGCCACCACCTCCTCGCCGAACATGGCGACCTTCTCGTCCCGGGTGCTGGGCCGGTGAGTCCCCGTCCCCACCAGCAGGGTGATGTGCTCCTTTCGGACCCCTGCCTGATGCAGCAGCTCCAGGAGGGGCAGCAGGATCCCCGACTCCCCCTTGTACGGCACGGGCCGGGTGATGTCCGACGTGGTGATGCACACCGTGAGCTGTTCGACGGGCTTCCCCTTTGCCCTCAGGATCTCCGGCAGCGGCCTGGAGCCGATGGGCCCGTGAATGGAGTCGCGAACCCTTGCCCGCGGGTCCGCGAGGGGCAGGACTTCGCTCATCTCCAGGATCCGGCAGTGACTCGGCACGCGGACCTCAAAGGCTTTGGCTCCATATTCGACTTCCACCGCTTTCCAATCGCTGAGATCCGCACCGCGGATGATACGCGCCACATCGGCCCTCATGGCAGGCTCCTCTCCTCTCGCCCCCGATCAACCCACTTACCGACCCCTGACCCCTGATCCCCGGCCCCCGTCTTCCCGGCTGCATCCCAAGGCAGGCCTTCCTCACGAGGTCCGATTTTAGCAGCTCCTCCCCCTTCCCTTCCAGGACGATTCGCCCGGTTTGAAGCACGTAGGCCCTGTCGGAGATGCTCAAGGCCTCGACGACGTTCTGCTCAACGCCGAGGTATTCGGTGATCAACGCTCGCATGGACCCGCGCCCGCCCGATGGTGCGGTGAGGCGCAAGAGGTCCTTATCTGGGGGCCCTTGACTTATTTCCGCACACCTGGGGCCGCGTCAAGCCAGATGTCCCGAAGTCGCCGTTGTGGAAACCACCTCCGAGAGCCACGTCGACCTTCCTCCGATTGGGCCTATGGCGGGCTGACGCGCGAGGAGCCGGGGGGCTTCAGGGTGGCCTGGAAGCCACGCGGCTCGCCGCGGGAAGGGATAGGGCGTGCCGGCCCGCCCGGATCTGGCCGCCGTCATCCTGGCAGCAGGGCGCTCCAGTCGGATGGGTTCTTTCAAACCTCTCCTCCCGTTCGGTCGCGGCACCGTCATGGAACGGGTCATCTCCACCGTGTACGAGGCGGGGGTTGAGACCATCCGCATTGTCGTCGGCTGGAACGCGCACCTTCTGATTCCGATTCTGGAGCGTCTCGGGGTGCCGTGGGTCCGAAACGAGCGGTTCGAGGAGGGGATGTACACATCAGTCCGGGCCGGGGTCCGGGATCTGCCGACCGGCGTGGCGGCGTTCTTCCTTTTGCCCGGGGACATACCGCTGGCGCAAAGCGCGACGCTCACCCGATTGATCGCCGAGTGGGATAAGCGACCTGGCGGGATCTTTTGCCCCTGCTTCGAGGGGGGGGTGCGGCCATCCGCCGCTCATCGCCAGCTTCTACATCCCAGAAATCCTCCGCGACGCGCCGTCGGGCGGGCTGCGCGCCGTCCTCGGCCGCCACGCCCAGGACGCCCGCGAGGTCGAGTGCGCCGATCCCGGCATCCTCGTGGACCTGGACACCCCGGAAGAGTACCGACAGAGCCTAGAGAAGTAGGCGGCGGACACAGGGCGCCCTCTCGCCTTGGCGCACCAGGGGACACCGGTGCCGAGGCAGCTTCTGATGGTTGGAACGGCAGACATGCAGGGCGACTTCCCGCCTCCGCACTGGGTAAGGGTTGCTTCATCCCCTCCGTCCTGCATTACGAAGTTTTCGGACTGTTCGAGCTACGTCCCGCATTAATGGAGGTTATGGCGCCATACATCGATCCATACTCTTATATGGCGTGACGGTCAACCCTATGCTAGAGTATCGGCATGGCAACGGTGCAGTTCGAATGGGACCCCGCCAAGGATCGGGCCAACCAGGCAAAGCACGGCGTCCCCTTCGAGCTGGCGCAGTACGCGTTCGCCGATCCCTGGCGTGTCATTGCGGAGGACCTCTCCCACAGCACGAAGGAGAAGCGCTACTTCTGCTTCGGACGGATCGGCGACGCCGTCCTCACCGTGCGGTTCACCTATCGGAAAGGCGCCATCCGGATCTTCGGAGCCGGCTACTGGCAGAAAGGAAAGCGGATCTATGAGCAAGCGCGTCAAGTACACCGCGGGGCCAATCGGAAAGGTCCGCGTCGTTCCTGATTTCCTCCCCCCGCCGGACGAATTGGGCTTCCGCGAGGAGGGGGTGAAGGTCACGCTGTCCCTGACCAAGCGGAGCGTGGACTTCTTCAAAGGTGAGGCCAAGAAGTACCGGACCCCCTACCAGTCGATGATCCGGCGACTGCTGGATCACTACGCGCAGTACCACTCGACGCCAGCCGGACGCTAGTCCGTTTGCCGGACTCCACGTGCGATCGGCCTGTCGCCCCGGGGCACGTTGGTTCCGCGGCAGCTTCTGATGGCGGGGACGGCAGGCATGCCGGGCGACTTCCCGCCTCCGCACCGGTGAAAAGTTGCTTCGGCACTCGCGTCACATGCGGACAAACAAGTTTCATAAGTTCCCTACGTCCCCTTTGACGGCGTGTTCCTGGCGGCCTGCAACCACGTGGGGTAAGGAAGGCGACTGGGTGATGTCCGGCAAGAGCATGTTTCCAGCTTCCTATCCGTTAAAAGCGAGGCCACATCAAGTCACGTGCCTTATGTCATTCGGCCCGGAGATTGGGGATTGACGAATGGTCAGAGCTTCCCGCGAATTTCAGGTTTTCGCTAAACCGGCTGACTCCATTTGCAACCTGGACTGTCACTATTGCTACTACCTGAAGAAAGAACACCTCTTTCCAAAGACCGAGTCGTTTCGGATGCCCGACGACATCCTGGAGGAGTACATCGTTCAGCACATCGATGCTTCCCCCGGGTCGGTGATCAACTTTTCCTGGCATGGTGGGGAACCGACCATCCTGGGGCTGGACTACTTTCGCAAGATTGTGGCCCTGCAGCGCAAGCATCAGCCTCCTCGCCGACGCGTCACCAACGGTATGCAGACCAACGGTACCCTTCTCGATGAGGATTGGTGCCGCTTCTTGGCAGCAGAGGGCTTTGCCGTAGGGCTCAGCCTGGACGGTCCGCAGGAAATGCACGATCGCTACCGCGTCACCAAGAGCCAGCACCCCACCTACAAGCAATCGATGCGTGGGTATAAACTCTTGCGGCAGCACCGAATCCCGTGCAATATCCTGTGTGTGGTCCATGCACAGAACGTCCAGTATCCCACCCAGGTTTACCGGTTCTTCAAAGAGATCAAGGCCCAGTATGTGGAATTTCTACCTTTGGTCGAACCGCAGCCAGACGAAGAGGGTGGCGTCAGCCACCGCAGTGTGCCCGCTCTAGCTTGGGGAAATTTCCTCTGCACCATCTTCGACGAATGGATGGGCCAGGATATCGAGCGGGTCAACGTGCAGATATTCGAGGAGGCGGCCAGAACTGCCTTCGGGCAAGAGCATGCGCTGTGTATCTTTCGGGAGACCTGCGGTGATGTTCCCGTCATCGAACACAACGGAGACGTCTTTTCGTGTGATCACTTCGTCAACACGGAACATCGCCTGGGGAATATCCGGGAGACTCCACTGGTCGATCTTCTTGAATGTCCAACGCAGAGAGCATTCGGGCAGGCCAAATTGGACACGTTGCCCCGCTATTGTCAGGCATGCGAGGTCCGGAATATGTGTCATGGTGGGTGCCCGAAGGATCGCATCCTTCGTACGCCAGACGGCGAAGGAGGACTGAACTACCTGTGTGCGGGCTATAAACGCTTCTTCACCCACTGCCGACCTTTCGTTGCACAGCTATCCGCCCTATGGCGCCGGCAGTCCCTCGAAGGGCAAATGATGATGGCGCAGGCTGAGGGTGTACAGGCAAGCCCCAGAGCGGGTCGTAATGACCCGTGTCCGTGTGGCAGTGGCCGAAAGTACAAGAAATGCTGCTTGGGCAAATGATCCGCTGAACTTGGAGTTTCGGAACCTGTCGAAACCGATTTTCCCTGTCCCCATCCTCTAGGTGGCCGACAATATCGCAACTGTCAAGGCACCGGCCGTTATTTCTTAAGCTTCTCCTTAAAGAATGAGATTGTACGCTGCCAAGCTAGTTCGGCCGCTTCCTTGTTGTACCGCTCAGCATTTGTGTCGTTGAGAAACGCATGCTGAGCACCCTCGTACATATATATCCTGTAATCTGTGGATGCCTTCTTTAGAGCAGCCTCGTACGCCGGAATCCCCCTATTAATCCCTTCATCAAGACCGGCATAATGCAGAAGTAAAGATGCCTTGATCTTAGGGACATCTTCAGGGGCAGGCTGCCTACCATAGAAGGGAACCACGGCTATCAACTCCGGAGAGTTCACTGCAAGTTGGTTTGCTATTCCTCCTCCCCAACAGAAGCCTACGACTCCGACCTTTCCAGTAGACGCAGGGTGAGTCATCAAATACCTTACCGCAGCAAGGAAATTTCGTATGTTCGATTGATTATCCAAAGCCTGAATCATCGATGGAGCTTTATTAGGATCTTCCGGCGTTCCCCCAAGCGGCGACAAAGCGTCTGGGGCCATAGCCAAAAACCCCTCCAAGGCTACGCGTCTGGTGACGTCCTGAATGTGGGGAACAAGACCTCTGTTTTCATGGATGACGATCACTCCAGGTAGCTTTTCATCTCCTTTCGGTCGCGCCAAACTGGCACGAACATCGCCTGTTGCACCGGGATATTTGGTATCGTCCGTATTGAGGCGAGGATCATTCTTGGGGATCACTTCGGCTTTGGCATAGCTGTGTTCCAGGAAAGGCAGTAGAGCGCTAGCCGCAGCGGTGCCACCAGTGAGAATTGACGATTTCTTGAGGAATTGACGACGATCTAGCAATCCATGGGTGTGTTCATCGTGTAAGTCGATGATTTTTTGATCCATAATCTTTTCTCCTTTCTTCAGATTAGTTTGTTTTCGAAAATCCCAAAGAAGACTCCCAACAGAACATATAAATCTTTTCAGAAGTTAGCCCCAATCCGAAAATCCTCAATTGCCAAGGCGCCAAGAACGCCAGAATTAAAACGGATCAATGAGGGGAACGAACGAAACTTCTGAAGGTCCCAGGAACCGGCTCTCGTAATCCGGGACATCGCTTCCTTTTTCGCTTTTCGCTCCTTATCCGCATCGTACCCCACGCGCGATCAGATCCGCTTCCGCGCTGCCCCTGAAAGAGTGGGGACACCGGTTCCAAGACAACTTTTCTTCGACAACTCCTGCCGCGATCACCGCGAACGAATTCGCTTAGCCAGGAGTGGCGGGCGCTCCTGGAGGTCATGCGTGGTAGGGACCGAGCGCGGGCTGGTTAGCCCGTCACGTACGTAGCCGAGGCAGGTGGAGAGCGGTCCGGCCGAAAGAGAAGCTAGCTGGAGCCGTTGGGAGAGACTGTACGCTGCCCCTCTGTGGCTGTCAAGAGCGAGGCTTGCGCGGGCAAGGATTTCGCACGGCGCCTCTCAGCCCGATCGAGATGAACGGGACAGAGTGATTTTGGCGCGCCTCATGGTCACGATAGTGGTGAAGCCCGCGAATTTATGCGGATTGGAGCGGGGCGAGAG
>Ga0315285_10001847_pt1 | contig 22194 bp, 11 predicted proteins | sample YL17G09_36_MG_FD_203698 | JGI IMG/M metagenome (GOLD analysis project Ga0315285, IMG submission 203698) | Sediment microbial communities from Yellowstone Lake, YNP, Wyoming, USA - YL17G09_36 | ecosystem: Environmental > Aquatic > Freshwater > Lake > Sediment | place: USA: Wyoming | collected...
CACTCCTGCGGAAGCAGGAGTCCAGGAACTTATTGATATTACTGGATTCCGGCTTTCGCCGGAATGACGGTTTGTCCGGTTTTCACCGTTTGTGCAACAGGCTCCTTTCTGATCTTTTCCCATTTTATTCTTTGTTCTCTTGATTGAGCCCGATCCCTCCTTTGTCGGATAAATGAATCGGGCAACTACATTTCCGCTTTGCGCTTTGCTTTTTACCTTTCACCCTTCACCTTTGACCTATCACCTCTTTGCTCTTATTGCTCTTTGCCCTTTGCTCTTATTGCTCTTTGCCCTTTGCGCTTATTGCTCTTTGCCCTTTGCGCTTATTGCTCTTTGCTCTTTGCCCTTGGTCTCCCCGGCCACCAGGCTCGCGTGCCTTCTCACCGTATCCTCGTCGTCGGGGAAAACCTTCTTCCGCTCGGCGAGGTCGTAACCGAGGGCCAGGATGATTTTCCGCTTGGTATCAATCCGGCAGTCCATCCCTTCCTCGATTCGATCAATGGTGTGGGCGGAGACCCGGGCCTTGCGGGCCAGTTCCGCCTTGCTCATTAAAAGCTCTTCCCGGAGTTTTTCTACTAGGTTCTTTGCCACCGCTTCTCCTCGCTTTTTGGTATTAATTCCTTATTTCTCGTCTTTAAACCCGGAACGCGGAATCGCTTCAATATTTATTTCTCTCCCTAATCTCCATTTTCTGCTAATGGACATGCCCTGTCAATCATTTTTATCAAATTGCACTAAATTTACATTAATTAACAGCATATTTAGTAGATTGATCCGAAGCCAACACAATATATAGAAGTGGCAAAGCGCAAAGGGCAAAGCGCAAAGCGTTTATCCCAAACAAAGATGAGGCGCAAAGCGCTTTGCTCTATGCGCCATGCGCTTTGCGCTTATTGCTCTTATTGCCCTCCCTGCAAGGACAACGAAAACCGCTGGGTCGTCGATCCCCCATCCGGATCCTCCACCTTGACCTCTACCGTAAAGTTTCCGGCTTGCCCCGGCGCCGGGGTCCACTCGATCAGCCCCGAGGGACTGATCTTCATCCCGGGGGGCGCGGAACCCAGGGAAAATTTAAGTACCTGGTTGTCGGGATCCTCGGCCTTGACCTGATAGCGATAAACGCCGTCCTCCAGGGCCGTCGGGGGGTCGCTGGAAATCAAGGGGAAGACGTTCACGATCCGGATGGAGTTGGAGGATACTACCGCCTCTCCCTGGCCGAAACGATCCGACGGGGTCACCCTCACCTGGAAGATCTTCCTTTTCTCGAATAAACTCGAATCCAGGATCGGGCCGGTGGCTTCGGGGATTTCCTCCCGGTCCTTGAGCCATTGGTAGGAAAGGGTGATCTGGTCATTATCCGCGTCCGTCGCTTCCACCTCGGCCTTAAGCGGAGCGAGAACCTGGTCCGACACCGGAACGATCTTTACCGAGGCGACTACCGGCAGAGCGTTGTGGACCTGGAACGGATCGGAAACCGCGGGCTGGCCTTCCTCTTTACCATCGGAAGGAGTAATTCTGACCGTGATTTTGTCCTCGGGGGATACCCCCCGGGGGCTGAAGTCCGCCCGGGTTTCCCCGGAGGCGTTGTTCCCGTTCACCATCCATTGATAGGAATAGCTGACCTGGTCCCCATCGGGGTCCTCCGCCTGCGCCAGGGCTCGGAGGGTATCCGGCTGGGATTCGATCTTCGCCGACTTCATCACCGGGGGCCGGTTCTTCCCGGCCTCCTCCCCGGCGGCGGGCTGTTTCTTTCCACAGGCGGACGGCAGGAAAAATATCCCCAGACTGAGAATGGCAACCGTTTTAATTAATATTGATAGCCGCATGTTATTTCCCTCCTCTTCTTCATTATATATTGCGGGGGGCAAAGGGCCAAGCGCAAATAACTGGTAGCCGCAGGCTTTAGCCTGCGTGTAGTGGTCGAGCTTGCTCGACAAAATCTTATCACGCCTGGTAGCCGCAGGCTTTAGCCTGCGTGTAGTGGTCGAGCTTGCTCGACAAAATCATCACGCCGACCAAGGTCGGCCACTACAAAATCCGTTGCGCAAACAAATCCAGGCAAAAAAAGGGCGGTCTTTCGACCGCCCTTTCCGCAAGGCTAAAGCCTTGCCCTACATCCTCTGCGCTTTGCCCTTTGCGCTTTGCGCTTACCTGACTTCCTTCCAGTACAGGAACTTCGCGTCCCCGACCGAGGTGCTGACGCTTCCCTGCTCGATGGTGCCGATCTGGGTTATATGGGCCTCTTGACTCCCGTGACCGCTCTCGGTGACCACCAGGGCTCCTTTGATGATGAAAGGCGGTTGGGGAAGGGAGTGGGCAACATTTCGCGCGTAAGTCGCGGTCACCGAAGCGCCTGACGGCCCGCTAACGGAAAGTCCGGTGATCGTTAGAATCAGAAGATAGCCTTCCCCATAACTGCAGGGATGGCTCGAATCGGGAGGAACAAACAGGGTTAAAATCACCGCGACAAAATCATCAGCGGCATTACCCGGGGTGCCGGCGTCATCGATCACGATCAACGGGGAACCGGTCGGCCTGGCATTGCTGGGGGGAGTGTAGAAAGTCCCGGTATTCCCTGAACTGTCGTATAAGGGGAAGGACAAGGAACTGATTTCCTTAGGGTAGTCAGTAAAGTTTTCCAGCGACAAGACCGTGCCCGTATACATCTCATAAAGGAGGAAAAGTTTGGGGACCGAACCCGAATCCATGTCCGGGTCAAAATACGTGCTTGAAATCGCCGCCAGGATATTGGCCTCCCCGGTATTTGTCTGGACCGTGGCCATGGCCGGGGAATAATAGAAGGGGTAGTTGTTCCCGCCGCCGGTGATGGTTAAATTCGTCGCCGTCCAGGCGGTCGGGACGTTGCTGTTGACGGTGGTGACGTTCCAAATCTTGCCGTTCAGGTCCACCTGCATCAAATCCGAGAGCTTCCATGTATCAGTGGCCGCCGAGGTGTCGTTCCAACCGAACATGCTTCCGTAACCGTAGGAAACCGTGTTCGCCAGGAGCGAAAATTCGGTAGATAGCGTGCCCGAGGCATCGCCCACATTGAAGGTTGTAATGATCGACCCATCTGTAACGCGGATGACATAGATCGTAGTCCCGATCCCGACGTGGGGGACGTAACCTGGGTGAATATCGTCGTAACCCGAACCGGTGAAAAGGACGTCGTCGGTCTTCTCGGTACCATCAAGGTACCTGATCTTGCCGAAGGCCGGGTTCGACCAGGTCTCGCCTAGATATTCGTAGCCCGTTTTATGCGCCGCGGGGTTCGTCGGGTGGTGAGGGTCGGCGGTGGTCCAAAGAACTTGGAAGGGAACCTTGGGGGTCTGGCCGAAACCGAAATTAGGGTCGTTCGGGCTGGGGTGGGTAACATCCAGGGTGAACAGGTGAGATCCCCCCGGCCCCTCGCCGCAGGTCAGCACGGTTTTCCAGGTACTGGTATCGTCCACATACACGTCCTCGATCTTGGGAGAGGCGGCCACGTAATAAATATGATTTGCTGGTTCGGCAATCTGCCCGCCGGCCATATATAAATCCTTAAGCCGGGGGATCAAGTCGGGCGGGATGAAGGCCCAGACCTCCTCCCCGGCACGGAATGTTTCATTGGTCCATTTATCGACAAACCCCTCCATGGTAAAGGCATGAAACATCCCGTCGTTAGCCCCCGAGAACACCACGATATTCCGCCGGGGAACCCAGATGCCATATCCGGATGAAGAATCGTAAGCGTAACCATAAAGGTCTAAGAAATCCGAGTAGTTAAAAGCGCCCAGTTCTTTCCAGGGAGGAGGAACCAGCGTGGACGGGGCCGAGTTGACAATGTCCCCCAAATAATCGTCCCGTCCCACCCCGCGGATGAATAAAATAATGGACCTGGCTTCATCGTCGCTCGAACCCAGCCCCATGGCCTTGAGGGTAGAGAAAGAGGGATTGGTAGTGGTAAAAGGAATGGGATATCCGTCGGTAGCGGTCGGATCATAGGTGTAAATCCTCCGGCTGTTCGACCTGCGGGAGTTAAGCAACTCCCCGGCATCCCAAAGCTGGGTGTTGGTATGGCCGTCCACCGCCCGTAAATGCCCGCTCCATTCCGGGTACTTAGCCGAGCTGAAGAACACCACCGTCCCGGTCCCGCCCTGGGCGAAGGTATAAGACGGGGGCGCCGTGGTGTAATCGCCCTTGGCGGCCTCATTGATAATCTCCCGGATATGGGTGTTCAGCGAGGCCGCGTCATCGGCGAAATACGCATGATCGGTCCCGCCGTGGATCGCAAGCGAATTAAGTGTGGCTTTGGGGCCCGAGGCGAGATTTCCGAACCCAATCACGTACGTCTTAACCCCCACGTCAACCCGAAGAGTTTCAGCCGCGTTTTCAGCGAGGCCTGGCTCCCCGGTTTGCGGGTCGGCGGTAGGTTCCCCATCCGTAACCAGGAGGACGAAATTCTTCCGGCAAGGGGGCGAGGCCTGGCTGGCCGGGTCGGCGGGGATGACCGTATCACGGAAATAGTGATAGGCGTCATCCCAGGTCGTGCAATTGCTAGTGCTGCACTCGGTCGAGCCTTTCTTGCAAATGGTGTCGTGGATTGATTCGCCCCGGTTCAAGGACCTGGCGATGGGAGTGGCGCCGACGGCGACCACGCCTCCATCGTCCATGGATTGAAGGTACTGGTTGATCTCGTTGACTTTCTGAGCCTGGACGGCCGGGTCGGTGGAGATATCGACCAGGCGCACTCCCCGGTCGGTGCAGCCGCCGGTGGATGCCCCTATTGGTTGGCTTCCCCACATCTGGTTGACAGTGGAATCCGATCGATAATTAGCGCAACCATAGGGTTCGGAAGATGAATAGCATGGATACGCGCAACATGTCGATCCGTCCATCCACTGGCAACTCCACTCCGGGTAGACATAAATGTCGGTTGTAAGCCCGGCGCAGAGTCCCCCAGTGTTAACAAACTGTTTTCCTTGGTAGTCGTTAGTGTAGCACCAGGTGGTGGTCGTGGTGTATGGGGTATAAGTGTAGTAACTGCCTAAATATTGCCAGGTGTAATAATTGAAGGTGCAGTAGATACGCCCGTGGTTAGCATAGCATTCCGAGGGGGTATAATTATGAACGGTATTATAACGTTCCCAGCCGCGTCGGCCTCTCCGCTCAAAGTAACTGTTATTATTCGTACCGGTTAGTCTACCCAGTGTATAGGTAACCCCATTGTAAGTGAAATTCCGGGGACCTGTGGCTACGCCTCCCCAGGCTGGGTGCGGGGTCCCGGTGGTCGGATTTTCCGATAACCAGTGCAAATCGAAATATCTCTCTTTTGCAGCACCGGCAGTGGTAGTAGTCTTTTGGTAGGCATAAAAACCCTTGGCATCACCCTTGCGGTGGTAGGATTGATAAAAGGTCATCAAGCCGAAATTCACCACATCGGCCATGTCCGCAACGACGGTTCTCAAAACGCCTTTCGCGATGGCCAGCCGAGCGAGGGGATTATCCGCCCCCCGGGTTAACTTGGTGTCGGTCGGAACCTCCCACATCATACTGCCCGAGGTATCGAGGATAATCATCATATTCGGCCTCTTGATTTGGGCCTTGACCTCCCGGAGGGGATCCATCCGGGCCAGCGCCAGGGGAATCGCCGCCCCTAAACCGAGAAGAACCGCGGCCAGAATCCCGATCGTTTTTTTATTTTTCAACATTTGGTTCCACCTCCCCCCAATTCGCTAAGCGTTTACCCCGAGCAAAGGTGAGGGGCTAAGGGCCAAGCGCGTAGCGCAATAGGGTGTTGTAATGCGTACATTTCATTTACCTGTTTTGTTTGGTTCATCTGGTTTATCTGGTTCATCTGGTTTATCTGGTTCATCTGGTTTTTCTAGTTTCTCTGGTTTCTCAAGTTTTTCTGCTCTATGCGCTTTGCGCTTTACTTACGCAGGCTAAAGCCTGCGGCTACCACCCTTGACCTTTCACCTTTGACCTTTGAGCTTCTTCGACCCTTCACCTTTGACCTTCTTTTTTGCCCTTCGCCCCTTACTAGGGCGCCAACACATCCAGATGAGCCTTGGCCGCGTTCAAATTCTGGGGCCCCATGGTCATCTGGGGATAATCCGCGATTGACGGATACTCGGCGCCGGTGGTGGTCAGCGCAGCCCAGGAGATGGCGGCCTCGATCGTATCGGTGGCCCCGGTCGAGGAGGTCCCGACCGCGGTTATCACCACGATGTCATCCGTGTCGGTGTTTAAACTGCCGGCCTTCAGGTCTTCCCGGTTGTTCCGGACGTATACCGTGCAGAAGCCGTTTCCGACCGGGTAATTAATAATATTCGTACCGATAATATCCCGGAGAATCACGCCTTTTCTGGGGGTAGTTCTGGGGGACACCACTTTAACGACTCCGGTATTGGTATCCACGTCACTCGCGGTCAAAATCTCGTCGCCGGTGATTCCATGCCCCGCCAGGTCGACGTTCCATTTGGTGACGTCGGAATGGGTATGGGCCAGCACTCCCCGGGCCAGAACCAGACAGCTGTCCGCGGTGTAGAAAACGAATTCGGCGTTGCGGACGTTTCGGGAAACGTCCACGCCCAGGTTGGTGAAGGTAATGGCCGAGAGCCCCAGGAAGGTGATGATCAGCAGGACCGCCAGCGCGATCGGCAGGGCGAAGCCGGATTCCCGCCCGATCACCCGGCGCGGGGCCGGGATTGGGCCGCCCCCATTATTCTTCCCGTTAGGTTCGCGATTTCTCATTTTCTCCGTCCTTTCCTCCCGCCCCCGATCGATTCCCGGCTCGCTAATGGGGGAGATATTTTCCGATCAGCCCGAGATTCCGGACAAAAACGATTTTTTCCATAATTCTCCGCCGGCGGCCGTCGTTGGTCGGCGCGGCTCCGGTGGTGGGATCATTAATACGATCCTCGATCGTCGGGAGGATGAACGGCGGGGTCACCCCGGCCCGGGCCCAGCTTTGATCCTCCCGGGCGGTTCGGGCCACGATGGAGACCCGGACCGCGGCGATCCGGGAAAGATCGCGGGCATCGGTGCCATCCGTAACCCCGTTCCCATCGTTATCTATCCCGTCGCCCAGGGGGTCGTTGACCCAGCTATCGACGATTCCATCGGGGACCGCGGTGGCAACGAGCGGGCTGGAGGTATTATTGTCCATCCCGTAGGCGAACTGGAGGTCCTCGATATTCTCGGCCAGGATGGGGCTGGACTCGGTGCCGGCGGTGTTCACCACCAGCGTCAGGGTCAGGTTGCCGTTGTTGTCGACCGCGTAGGTGTGTTTCTTGATGTCCCTCACCTCGCTGTATATCGGGTAGGCATTGGTAAAAGCGGTACTAACTTTGATCGTGCCGGCCGCGACCGGGGATATGATCAGCTTGGCCTCGGTTTTATCCGCGACCGGATCCCGAATCACCAGGTAATCCCCCACCCGGAAATAACTCAACGCGTCCTTGGTATTGTCGGCCGGGTCGGTCCCCACCGAGACGGTGGTAGCGCCCACGGCGACCGCCGCGGAGGCGTAGAGCTTTTTATCGTTAAAATTGGCCCAGATCTCGATGGAATCGGGGTTGGTGGCACCTCCGCTGGTCGGGTAGATGCCCTGGCGGCGCGTGCCGGTCAGGGTCATCTGCTCGTTCAGGCCGTAAGCCGCCATCCGGAGATCCCGTTCGATCATGCCCATCGCCACCCGGAGGTTTTCCTGGGCCTTGGTGATCTGGTCCTGGACAACATTCGCCTTCTGCTGGTAGTCCATCGCCGAATAGAAGGCCATGACCAGGATCATGGAAATGGCCGAGGCGACCATCACCTCGATCAAGGTCATGCCCCGGGAATTACGCAAAACCGCGGGAAAGCTGGAAAGCTGGAAAGCTGGAAAGCTTACCCATTTCTTTTTATGATTTTTATTCATTTTCTTTTCCCTGATTTCTCTTTACTTTTTTCGCAAGGCTGAAGCCTTGCCCTACTTCGCCCGATGAATCGGGCAACTACATTTACGCTCTGCTCTTTGTCCTTTGCTCTTTGAACCTCGCCCGATGAATCGGGCAACTACATTTTCTCTTTGCGCTTTGCGCTATGCGCTTTGCTCTTACCGGGCATAGGTAAATTCCACCTGCCTTGCCTTTGCCCAGGCATCGGTCCAGGTAACCCTGACGGTAATAAGCCAGGAATTGGAGTTCGCTTTATCGTCGATCACGGTCCACTGCCGGGTATACTTCCCCCCGGCTCCGCCCTGCCCGTCCACAGGATTATTAGGATCGTTATGCGTTCCCGCCGAGAGATCGCAGCAAATATTGGTGGTTGGACAAATAACGGTGGTTGGACAAAAACTCAGCCCCCAGAGTCTCTCGATTTCATCCGAAACCAGGGCGGTGGCCTCGCTCATTTCCTGCCCATACTTGTTGCTGTGCATGGCGGTCATCTGCATCCCCAGGAGGGCGAGCATGCCGATCATGAAAATCACCGCGGCCATCATCACCTCGATCAGGGTGGTGCCGCGGGAATCCCGAAACATAGTTTCAAGTTTAAAGCTTAAAGTTTCGAGTTTCAGATATTTATTCATCTATTTCCCCTGCTTTTAGGCTCTTAGGCTTCCTGACTTTATATTTTACTTTTTGCCCTTTGCGCTATGCGCTATGCTCTTTGCTCTTTGCGCTTATGGCTCTTTGCGCTTATTGCTCTTTGCTCTTATGGGGTTGACCGTCCGTCTACCAGCCGGACCATTCCGGTATACTGGCTCACCTCGATCGTAATCTTATCCACGTTGTTTTTCGTATCGACCAGGTAAATCTTGCCGACGCTGTTGGTCAGGGAAGAGAGGTTGTTTTCCAGCGTCCCGTCAGGTTTGAAGGTGATGGAATCGACGTCGGCGCCGGCGCTGGTTTTAAACTGGATCGGGTCGCCGCTCGAGTCTTCGAATGCGATCCCATGATATCCTTTGTTGGCAAAACTTCCGGTCCCCTTCCCCGGAATCGTCCAGGTCCCATTCGCTGGATCGAAAGTAATTGTCTGAGAGAGACCGGTGCTTATCGAATGAGCCCTAGCCAGGATTAGTTCCATGGTGATTTCCCGGCCGGCGGCTTTCAATCTGCCTTTCTGCATAAGTGCGTTGAAGGAAGGAACCGCGATCGCCGCCATGAGACCGATGATCGCCATCACCACCATCATTTCGATCAGGCTGAATCCGGACTCGTTTTTTATTCTTGGCTTCATTTTCCTTTTCCTTCCGCTATAAATAAAAGCAATTTTCATTCCGCCTTCCGGAAGTCTGGCAACAATATGGAATTGGTTTTTAACTTATTGTAATTCAAGAAATTATTTCCAGCCAATTGATTTTTTCCATGCAAAAAAGGCGGGATAAAAGATCAAAAAACGGGAAATTCATTCCCAACGAGCAATATTTTCTCATGGCGGCTATCTTCCTTATGCGCTTTGCTCTTTACTTACGCAGGCTAAAGCCTGCGGCTACCGATCCTGCCGGGCAGGATGCCCGGCCTCCTGTGCGATTATCCGCAAGGCTAAAGCCTTGCCCTACGTCCTTCGACCTTTCACCTTTGACCTTCGCAGGCTAAAGCCTGCGGCTACCACCCTTGACCTTTCACCTTTGACCTTTGAGCTTCTTCGACCTTTCACCTTTGACCTGTTACTTCTTCGCGCCTAGCGAAGAAACATGCTTTCTTTCATCACGAACCGCAGGGTTTTCACCTCGCGGTCGGCAAGATTGATTTTGTATCTGACCGTTTCATAACCGGAGGCCAGCAGGGTGATTTTGTATTCCTCGGGCGGCACCTTAATCTCAAAACGGCCTTCCTTGGCTTCGCCCCTGACGGGATAACCCGGGGAGGGATCCAGGTTGACCAGAGCCGGGATCGGGGTTCCGTCCTCCCCCACTACGTATCCAACCAGCCGGGCGGTCGGGTCAGGGTCCGGGCAACCGTCTTTATCCTGCCAGCCATTTAAATTCTCCGGCTCGTTGGGGCATTTGTCGTTCCAATCCTGGATACCATCATTATCATTATCCGGATCCGGACATCCGTCGGTATCCTGGAAGCCGTCCTTGTCCTCGGGAGCCTCCCGGCAGCGGTCGTACTTATCGGGGATCCCGTCCCCGTCCCGGTCCCGGAGCCCGGGATAGGCATACTGCACCCCGGCCATGACCCGGAACAGCGGACTGCCGACCCCGTGGGTGAATCCCCCGGCCCCGGATACCTTGGCCGACCACCCCCGGGCAAAGGCGAAGCGGATCCCGATGTCCCCCTCGATGGGATTTAAAACCTGTTCCCGGAAAGGCTGGGCCGCCCCGGTAGACCCGAACACCTCGGCTTCGACCCCCATCCGCCCGTCATAATAGGAAGAGCGCGACCCGATTCCCCAGGTAATCTGGTCATCAAGCTTCAGGTTCACCGATCGGTTCGCCCCCCGGACCAGGTAACCGAGGTTGACGATCAGCCGGTAATCCCCCACCTTCGCCTCCGACACCGCGCGGAAATCCCCCTCGAAACCGCCGTTGCCGAGATAGTCGTTTTTGTACCCGGCCGGGAAATTGGCCGAGGCGGCCAGGGCCAGCCGGATCGGAACATCCTTTTTATTAAAAAGCGTATCCCGAAAACCGAAGCGGATGTCTCCCAGCCCGGTCCCGGTCTTTCTCGACTCCGAGCCGGTCTCGAGATAATCGTAGACGATTCCATAGGGCACCGAGAGCCCGACATCCAGGCTCGGGGTCAGGCCGAAACCAGCGGTCAGATCGTTATATAAAAGGTGGTCAACCACCCCGAGGTTCCGCCGGCCACCCCGGCCGTACTCCAGGGGGTTGCGGGCGTAGGAAAAAGCGTAATCGAAGCGATACATCAGATGACCGATCTGGGTAGCGTCCAGCAAGACCCCGCCCCCGCTCGCGTCCAGGGCGGGCTTGAAGTTCTGGACGTTCAATCCCGCCGCCGGGCTTTCCTTTGCCCCCGCCAGAAATAAGCAAAGCGCGAAGAGTAAAAAGTATAAAGTCGAAAGACCAACAGACCAACAGTCCAACAGCCTCCGGCCCAGTAGGGCATACGGCCCGGAGGGACCAACAGGAGGCCGGGCATCCTGCCCGGCGGGAACAGAGAGCAGGGGGCGGGGGGCAGGGAGCAGGGAGCAAATCGCATAGCGCCAAGCGCCAAGCGCCAAGCGCACACGGGACCGGGCATCCTGCCCGACAGGAAAGTGGGACCGGCCCGGCCGGGATGATAGGCCAATCACTTTATCTGTCATCGCGAGGAACGAATGATTCAAATTGGGTGCCGGGTTTTTCGGGCGCGGGCCCGGCGCAGGCCGAAACCGGCGAACGCCAATCCGAGTAAAATCCATTCCCCGTAATTCCCCGGGCCCCCTCCGGATCCGGGACCGATGGTCCCGCAGCGGCAGCCGGAGCCCTCGAGACTGAGGCCGTCGTCGTTTCGCCAGAGGGGATCGGTGAAGTTTTCCAGAACCTCCAGCCCATCGTTCACCCCTCCGCCGTCCGTGTCGGATTCGTAGGGATCGGTGCCGTAGGTAAATCTTTCCTCGCGGTCCGAAAGTTCGTCACCATCCGAATCGGTGTCCCGGAAGTTTTCGATCCTGTCCCGATCAACGTCCCCCGCTCCCTCCTCGGCGTCGAGGATCCCGTCTCCGTCGGAATCGGTGTCCAGGGCGTCAATGATCCCGTCGCCGTCGGTATCGGCGGGTGAGTTCGGATCCCGGACCTCGGCCCGGTCGTTGATCCCGTCGCCGTCGCTGTCCGGGTTGCGGGGATCGGTCCCGATCGCGATCTCCACCGTGTTGGTCAGCCCGTCGTAATCGGAATCGTCATCCGCGGGATTCAGCGGGTCGGTCTCGCCGTTTTCCACCATCCCGTCGCGGTTGGAGTCCTCCTCCCCGTCCGTGGCCCCGCCGCCATCGGTATCGGCGAGGAGCATGTTGGTGTGGGTGGCGGGATCGGCGTCGATCACGAAATACCCGGCCATCAGGTTGGTGTCCGGGGAGGGCGCGGTTATCCCCCACTCCGTCCCATCGAAGATCCCGTCCCCGTCGCTGTCGGGGTCGAGGGCGTTGATCAGGCCGTCCCCGTCGCTGTCTTCATTCCACTTCGGCTCCTCCGCATCGATAATCCCGTCGTCGTCCGAGTCGGCGTCGTAGGGGTTGGTCCCGGCGGCGATCTCCACGTCGTTCGGGAGGCCGTCGCCGTCGATGTCCGGATCAGAGGCGTCGCCAATCCCGTCTCCGTCGTGGTCCGCCTGGTTCGGGTTGGCCACCAGGGGGCAATTATCGTTCACGTCCGGAATCCCATCGTTGTCGTCGTCCGGGTCGCAGATATCCCCCAGGCCATCGTGGTCGTTGTCCTCCTGGCCGGGATTGGCCGCGAGCGGGCAGTTGTCGCTTGTGTCGGGGATCCCGTCGTTGTCGTCGTCCGGGTCGCAGACGTCCCCCAGCCCGTCCTGGTCGTTGTCCTTCTGATCGGCGTTGGCCACCGCCTGGCAGTTGTCGATCTCCCCGCAGACCCCGTCCCCGTCAAGATCGTTCTGGGAATCGTGGGGGCAGGCATCGCAGGCGTCGCCGAGGGCGTCCGCGTCGGAATTGGCCTGGCTCGGGTTGACCACCGCCGGGCAGTTGTCGCAGAGGTCACCCACCCCGTCCTTATCCGTGTCCTTCTGGTCGGTATTGTGGGTGAAGGCGCAATTATCCCGGTAATCGGGGATCCCGTCCTTATCGGTGTCGATGCTTCCGCTCTCGCAGGCGTCGCCCACCCCGTTGTGGTCGCCGTCGGCCTGGCTCGGGTTGGCCACCGCGGGGCAGTTGTCGCAAACGTTCCCGATCCCGTCGCCATCGTAATCCGCCTGGCCGGCATTGGGAATAAGCGGGCAGTTGTCAGTATTTCCGCAGATCCCGTCATGATCAATGTCATTAAGCGAATCACTCGGGCAGGCATCGCAGGCATCCCCGACCCCGTCATGATCGCCGTCAGCCTGGGTGGGGTTAGCAACGGTAGGGCAGTTGTCCGTGTTGCCGCAGACCCCGTCGTGATCGGCATCGTTCAGGGCGTCGTTCGGGCAGGCGTCGCAGGCATCCCCGACCCCGTCATGATCCCCGTCAGCCTGGGTGGGGTTAGCAACGGTAGGGCAGTTGTCTACATCCCCGCAGATTCCGTCATGATCAACATCGTTCTGGACATCGTGCGGGCAGGTATCGCAGACATCGCCCAAACCGTCCCCGTCGCTCTCGGCCTGATTGGCGTTGGCCTTGTTCGGGCAGTTGTCGCAGACGTCGCCCCGCCCGTCGTGATCCGCGTCGGCCTGATCTGAATTGGGGGTGAAGGGGCAATTGTCGGACTGGTCCGGGATCCCATCGCCGTCGGTATCGATCACCACCCCTTCGCAGGCGTCCCCGACCCCGTCGTTATCGCTGTCGAGCTGGTTCGGGTTGGCCACCGCCGGGCAGTTATCGCAGGCGTCGCCGACCCCGTCCCCGTCGTGGTCCGCCTGGTTGGCATTGGGAGCCGCGGGGCAGTTATCCACGTTGCCGCAGACCCCGTCGTGATCCGCGTCATTGGACGGATCGGCCGGGCAGGCGTCGCAGACGTCCCCGACCCCGTCGTGATCCGCGTCCGCCTGGCTGGGGTTGGCCGCCGCCGGGCAGTTGTCCACGTTGCCGCAGATCCCGTCGTGGTCGATATCGTTATTGGGATCGCTCGGGCAGGCGTCGCAGGCATCGCCCCGGTGATCGTTGTCCGCGTCGGCTTGGGTGGGATTGGCGATAAAGGGGCAGTTGTCCGCGTTGCCGCAGATCCCGTCTCCATCGATGTCATTGAGCGGATCGCCCGGGCAGGAATCGCAGGAATTCCCCAGCCCGTCGCCATCCGTGTCCGCCTGATTGGTATTGGCCACGATCGGGCAGTTATCGCAGACATTTCCGACCTGGTCGCTATCGCCGTCCTGCTGGTCGGCGTTGGAAACCAGGGGGCAGTTGTCGCAGGAGTCGCCAAAACCATCGTGATCCCGGTCCAGCTGGTCAGCGTTGGTAACCGTGGGACAGTTGTCGCAGAGATCCCCGACCCCGTCGCTGTCCGTGTCCGCCTGGCTGGGGTTGGCTACCGTCGGGCAGTTGTCGCAGGCGTCACCCACCCCGTCAGCGTCCGTGTCCGCCTGGGTGGGATTGGAGATCGCCGGGCAGTTGTCGCAAAGGTTACCCACCCCGTCGAGATCGGCATCCGCCTGATCCGGATTGGAAACCAGGGGGCAGTTGTCGCAGGCGTTCCCGTAAATATCGGTATCCGAATTGGTCTGGAGAGGGTTCGAGACCGACACGCAGTTGTCACAAACATCGCCCTTCCCATCACCATCGGCATCCGCCTGGGTAGGGTTGGAAATCGCCGGGCAGTTATCGCAGAGATTGCCCTTCCCGTCCAAGTCCGCATCCGCCTGGTTCTGGTTCGTTACCGCCGGGCAGTTGTCGCAGGCATCACCGTAAGTATCGGCATCGGAATTGGCCTGGGTAGGATTGAAAATGTTTGTGCAATTGTCGCAGGCGTCCCCGTATATGTCGGGGTCTGAGTTGGCCTGGGAAGGATTGAAAATCGCCTGGCAGTTGTCGCAGGCATCGCCCTTCCCATCCCCATCCGTATCTGTCCAGGGTGAATTGGAAATGTTCGGGCAATTGTCGCAGGCGTCGCCCTTCCCATCCCCATCCGTATCTGTCCAGGGTGAATTGGAAATGTTCGGGCAATTGTCGCAGGCGTTGCCTCCACCTATACCCGCCACCCCGTCCCCATCCGTGTCCAGCTGATCCGGGTTGGCCGCCGTTGGGCAGTTGTCGCATGCGTCGCCCACTCCGTCTCCACCGCCCACGTCGTTATCCGCCTGGCCCGGGTTGGAAATGCTTATGCAGTTATCCAGGCAGTCTTTAATTCCGTCACTGTCGGTATCGTCATTGGTAACATTAAAGGATGCCAGGTTGGAGGAATCCCAGGACAATTCCCGGCTTTTAAACCAGGCGACATTGTTTATCAGCCCGGAGGCCGTGGATTTGATCTCGATTTTAAAACTGATCACCGCCGATCCCCCCGGAGACAGATTAAATTTGTTGACAAATACGGCCCCGGTATTGGAAGCGGCGAAATAGCAGGGGGGATTCGGGCCATAGCAGCGATACTCGCCCGCGTCCCCATCCTTAATGTCGGTCAGGACCACTGGTCCCGACCCCTGATCGAGGGTGATGGTGTCGGTCACGTGCCGGGTGTATTCGGGAATTTGATCATAGATCTCGACCTGGGTGGCGGTGCGCCGCCCGGTATTGGATATATGCAGACTGGCGGTTTCCGTTACCTGCTCCGGCATGCCCGGGCAAACCGCGGCCTCGGACATGCTTTTCACGATGCCCAGGATGGGCTCGATCAGCCAGGTGGTCACGGGGTTGCTGTAAAAACCCCCGGGAACTTCATCAGAGGTAAATCTGGCCTGGTTGGAAATGACCGTGCCGTCGGGAAGCTCCCCCACCAGGACCTGGAAGGAAAATGTTTCCGAACCCGCGATATGGTTAAATGATCCCCAGGTGATCGTCCGGGAAGGGGGGTCATACACCCCCGAAGGAGGGGTAATCGCTGACACATTACTGACCCCCTCGGGAAGGACATCCGCCACGTAAGCGTTGTTGACCGCCACCGTGTAGCTGGCGTTCAAGGTGTAGACGATGTGATCCCCCTTGCTGACGATGGTATTATCGGCCAATTTGGTCAGGGTTACCCCGCCTTTGAAAATCGAGAGGGAGTCGGTCGGATTTAAAAGCAGGGATTGATACCAGCCCGTGCCCGTGCAGGCATCCGGGTAATTGCCGATCGCGAGCCCGCTCGGGAAATTGGCCCGGAAGCTGACCGTTAAATGCTGATATTCATTTAGAGCCCCGTTGGCATCCCAGAAAAGCCGGGTCCCTCCCGAAACCGTCGGGTCCCGCCAATCGGTCACTCCGCTGGGGTAGGTGATCACGGTGCTCCCGGGAACATAATTCACCCCGGCGGGGATCACGTCGAGAATATCGACCCCCGTAACCGGGGCGGCATACGCGTCAACCTGGAGGGTAAACTCCACCGTTCCGCCTCCCGAACCCACCGATGGTATATCCGAAGATTTGGCGATGGAAAGCGTGGGCTCCAGCCAAGCCTGCTCCAGGGGGAAAACGGTATACCCGAGGTCAAGATAAGGAACTCCGGAACCGGCCACGTCGGGATCCTCCCCATAGGCGGCGGCAAAGGGATTGTTGGCCTTGATGTAGGTTCCGGTATTGTCCCGGTCTCCCTGATCGTAGATCCGGAGAACGTCAAGGGTGTCGGCGGTGCAGGGGTTGCCGAGCGCCCCGCAGTTCAGATTCGTGCCCCCGTTATTCCGGAAAACCCGGGCGTTGTTATAAGTCCCATCCCCATTCAGGTCGATATAAAACTGGGTTCCGTCCGCCACCGGCGAAACCCAGACACAGGAGCCGTTCTGCGCCGGGGGAGGTTCCGAACCCGGGGACCAGGAAATGAAATATTCCGATTTCAGGAAACGGGTCGGGATCAGGGAAAACCCCCAGTCATAGGTGGCCGCGGTATAGTCCATCGCGACGATGCCCCAGAACTTGTCGGTGGAGGTGATCCGGGCGCTCGAATTGGCGGGGAGATCGTCAACCACGTCGGAATAGGCCACCACCTCCTGGGCCGGGATGTTGAAACTCGCGCCCCCGGTATGACCGGAGTCGTAGGCGGTCACGCTGATTTGATAATCATTAGGATTCATCATGTAAACCTGCGTGGGACTGGAGCCGCCGTTGACCGGGACGATATAATCGTTCCCCCAGACCTTGTTGGGGATAACGCTGAAAGCCCGGTCCTGCCAGTTTCCATCCGACACGGTATAAATAAGAATCTGCACTGTCTTACTGCTCCGGACCTCCGTCCCGGAATTGATGGTGATGGCGTCAGCCGGGATTGAGATCGAGTTCTTGTAGCCCTGGCTGGAATAGGTTTCGCCCTGGTTGAGGGTGAAAGACACTTCCGTGAGGCCTTTTTTTACATTGATATTATTCCCATCATCGAACGATTCAATTTCGAGCCAGACATACCGAAAGGGGGCATAGACCCCGCCGGACCCGCCGTTATCGTCGTAAAGGTCCTCCCCGATCGGGATGGTAAAAAATGTTCCCGTGCCCAGGGCGGTCCGGGAAAAGATGGCCCACGCCTCGCCGATTAATGTGGAGGTGCTGGGCCAGACCACATGAACCAGGCTGACCGGTCCCCCGATGCTGACGACGCGATCACCGCCGTCATATCGCAAGTCGGTCCCCCTCGTGGTCGGAACGCATTTGGTTTTGGCGTTTCCCGCGGTGCAATCGTCGCTTTTCAAAGAGAGTACCTGCCCCCGATTCATAAAATAAATTTCCGTGGAGGACTGGACGGGATGGAAGATGTCGGCCTCGTAACCGTCTTCCCAGTGGTCGTAAATTATTTTTTGCGAATCCAGGGTAGCCGTTAAGGTGACTATGGAGATCATCGTCCCGGGATTAGCGAAGCCTGCAGCATGCATCATTTGATAAATATGATCCTCCCGGCCCAGGACATAATATTCCTGGATCCCGGCGGGAACCCCGGCGGTTAAAAAGCGGGTTAAATATAAAAAGGAGGTTACAAATAGAATTGAAGAAACCAGAAGCAATATAATTTTTTTAATCATAAACAGTTACTGCTTCCCTTCCTTATAGTATAACCGGTGCAAGGAATGTTCCAATCCCTTCCCATCATCGCTAAAACAGTCAACTATTTGATTTACTTAACATAATTTACAGAAAATATTCTCATATCCTGCATAAATACCGCCTGGATTTACAATTTTTATTCGATTTGGGAAATTTTTCCACATTTTAATATCGCAGGCTGAAGCCTGCGCCTACCAATTTCGCCCGATAAATCGGGCAACTACATTTTCGCTTTGCGCTTTGCCCTCTGCGCTTTGCTCTTATTCCAGACCGTATTGTTTGACTTTATAAAAAAGCGCCCGGCGGCTGATCCCCAGAAGCCCGGCCGCCCGGGAGCGGTTCCAGCCCGACTGTTTCAGGGCGATCTGGATCAGGCCTTTTTCCAGTTCCGTCTCCAGGCGGGGAATCGAGATGTCCCCGGTTTTAAGGATCTCCACCATGGCTTTTAAAAACCCGTTGCCCTCTTTATCCGCCTCGGGCGCCCCCCCCTCCACTCCCGGAACGGCCTCCATCTTCTTCGCCGGGGATTTGCCCGGCCGGGCCGCCCGGGCCACCAGGTCCGGAAGGTCTTCCAGATCAATCCGGTCGCCTTCCGCCATGATCATGGCTCTTTCCAGCACGTTCTCGATTTCCCGGACGTTTCCCCTCCACTCGCTTTCCAGGACCAGCTTGTAAGCCGCCAGGGTCAGGCCTTTGACCCTCTTGGCCAGTTTCCGGTTGAACTTGTCAATCAAGAAATCCACCAGGAACGGGATGTCCTCCCTCCGCTCGCGCAGGGGGGGAACATTGATCCGGATCACATTCAACCGGTAGAAAAGGTCCTCGCGGAACCGCCCGGCCCGCACCTCGGCCTCGAGATCCCGGGCGGTGGCGGCGATCACCCGGACCTCCACCTTGATCGGTTTGGTATCCCCCACCCGGTAAACCTCCCCGTCCTGGAGGATCCGCAGGAGCTTCACTTGGAGGTTCAAGGGAAGTTCCCCGATTTCATCCAAGAAGATCGTCCCGCCGTCGGCGGCCTCAAAGAGCCCGACATGGTCGCTGAAAGCCCCGGTAAAGGAGCCCTTCTGGTGCCCGAAGAGCTCGCTCTCGAGCAGGTTTTCGGGAATCGCCCCGCAGTTGACCGGTAGGAAAGGCATTTTCTCCCGGGAGCTGTTGAAGTGGATCATCCGAGCGAGCAGGTCCTTGCCGGTCCCGCTTTCCCCGGTGAGCAAGATCGTGGATTTGTAGTCGGCCACCTTTCTAATCATCTCCAGGATTTTGATCATTTCCTTGCTCTTGGCCACGAAATTCTTGAGACTGCTTTCACTCCGGACCACCTGATTTAAAATCTGGTTTTCTTTTCTGAGGCTCTCCCGTTCCTCCGCCATTTTCAGCCGGATCAGCACCTCCTCGGTCTGGAACGGCTTGTTCAGGTAATCGTAAGCGCCCATCCGCATCGCCTCGAGGGCGGTTTCCACGGTGCCGTAGGCCGACATCATGATAAACGGGGTCTTGATTCCCTTGGCCTTGGCCCGCTTCAAGATCTCCAGTCCGTCCATTCCCGGCATCCGGATGTCACAGACGGCCGCCTGGTATTCGCCGTTCTCCAGGGCTTTGAGGGCCTTCTCCCCATTTTCGGAAACGGAGACCTCGTATCCCTCCTTGCGGAGCAGAACGGAAAGCATGTTCAACAGGGATTCTTCGTCGTCAATGATTAATACTCTTTTCCTTTTGACCATCTGTTCCTCTCACTCCTTACCGACAGGGAATTGCCGCCCTTCTAAAAATCTGGAAAATCTCTTTTCCTATATGCGATCAGTTTATTTTTTTCCCAAACCCCATTTTTTATTTTGAGAACCTGGGAAATATTTTACCATATTTTTCCCAGGCGGGAAATGTTTTCACTCCGAGACCTTACTTTAAAGGAAAAATATGGAGATTTTTGAATTGGAAAAGAATTTTATCTCGACAGAAATCAGCGGATGCTTTGTTAGAAATGATTTCAGAATTTAGGTTGTCATTCCCGCGAAAGCGGGAATCCAGATGTCGTCATTCAATAAATACTGGATTCCGCATCAGAGTGCGGAATGACGATATGGGAAATTGTTAGTTAAAGCGAAGGCAATGAAATCGTAAAAACCGAGCCCTCTCCCGGCCGGCTTTCCACCCGGATATTCCCGCCCATGGACCGGATCAGCTGGAGACTGACGGCCAATCCCAGCCCCGTCCCCTTGTCCTGGGTCTTGGTGGTATAAAACGGGTCGAAAATCTTGTTCAGATCGCCGGGGCCGATCCCCACCCCGCTGTCCGAAATCGAAATTTCCACCGGGCCGGCCGTCGCCCTGGTCTCGAGCCTGATCCACCCGGGAACCGCTTTCTCGTGGATGGCGTCCACCGCGTTCAAAATGAGATTCACGAGGACCTGCTCCAGGCGGCCGGGATCACCCTGGGCCCGGAGCTCCCCCGGGGCCAGGAAAACCTGGAAATCGATCTCGCGGGCCAGTTTTCTTCCCCGCACGAGTTCCACGGCCAGGGAGAGAACCTCGTTGACGGCCAGCTCCTTCAACTCGACGGCGGCCGGGCGCGCGAACTCGAGCATGCCCCGGATGGTGCGGTCAATCCGCAGGCCCTCGTTCCGGAGGCGGGTGACCAGCTCCCTTTCCTCCGGGCCCAGGCCCTGATTCTTGAGAAGAATATCGGCGTAACCGAGGAGCACGCTCAGGGGATTGCCCAGCTCGTGGGCCAGGCCGGCCGCCATCCGTCCCACCGAGGCCAGTTTCTCCGATTGCACCATCTGCTGCTGCGACTTGAGCAGGTTCTCCTGGGCTTCCCGGAGCCTTTCCACCATCCGGTTGAAGGAGATTACCAGGCTGCTGATCTCGCTGGAGCCGGTGACTCTCACCCGGGCGGACAGGTCCCCCTCCGTCACCCGCTCGGTGGCCCGGGCCAGGTTCCGGACGGGCCGGACCGCCAGGCGGTTGATCAGGAAAATGCCCAAGCCCAGCATCAGGACAACATCCAGAAGCAAATAAAAAAGAAAAATCCGCTTGGACCTGACGATGGAAGCCTGAATACCCTGCAGGGGGAAGCTCAGGAGCACTCCCCCGACCATCCGGTCGCCGGAGATAATGGGGGCCGCGACCCTCAAGGGCCCGGGGGGAGCCAGGAAAATGCGGGCCAGGTAACCGGGGGAAGCACCCCCGCGCATATCCATCGAAATGTTCCGGGTATTTATCGCCGATAAAATCAGGTATCGTTCAACGTCGCGCAATGGGCCGGAATCGGTTGACCCGGAGATCACCACCGGGTCCAGATTCAGGTCCGTCATCACTACCCGTTCGGCCCCGTTTTCCCTCGCCCCCCCGGGTTTTTGCCCTGTCGGGGCCGGGGCCAGGAAAAGGCCGGCCACCCGCCGGAGCTCTTCTCCCGGTTGGCCGTTCCAGAGGGGAGCCGCCAAACGGGAAAGAATCAGGGCCTGGTTCTTCCCGGCCTGGTAGCGCTCGAGGATCACGGACTGTTCCACGATTTTGAAAACCACGAGGGCGATTAAAAAAACCGCCACCACCATCAAAAAGGTGATGTTGATAATTACCTCGGTGGCCAGCTTAAGCTTCAGGGGTTTCATTTTTAATTTTGGTGATCTTTAGAGTATCGAGTTCTGTCATTCCTGTGCAAACAGGAATCCATATATTCTTAATTTTACTGGATTCCCGCTTCCGCGGGAATGACAAAATAATCCAAAAAGATTTTTTGTTTAAATCAATAGGGTTACAAAATACCCAGCGCTTATGGAGCCTGTTGCACAAACGGTGGAAACCGGACAAACCGTCATTCCGGCGAAAGCCGGAATCCAGTAATATCAATAAGTTCCTGGACTCCTGCTTCCGCAGGAGTGACACTTTTCTGATTTGTGCAACAGGCTCTATGAGCACGGCAATTAAAATCTTTCAGAGGACTTGGATTTTGTTGGGTCATTGGAATTTGGAATTTGTGATTTCAATTTTACCCTTGTCGTAAAATTGACAGGTACCAGTCTACCAGCCTTTCCCCGCCGCAGAGAAACCCCGCCGCCCCCAGCGAGAGAAAAGGCCCGAAGGGAATCTGGGCCCGCCGGCTCCACCCCCTGACCAGCATGAGGGTGAGCCCCAGGACCGAACCCGCCAGGGCCCCGGCCACCAGGGAAAAAACCGCCCCCTTCCAGCCCAGGAAAGCCCCGATCATGGCCAGGAGCTTGAGATCGCCTCCCCCCATGCCCTCCCGCCGGGTGAAAAGGTAATAAACCGCGATCACGAGATATATGATCCCGCCTCCGAACAGGATTCCCATGAGGGAATCGGTCCAGGTGATCCGGGGCAGGAGGAAAGAGGCCAGGAACCCCAGGAAAATCCCCGGGATGCTGATCTGGTTGGGGATGATCCGATGCTGGAGGTCGATGAAAGAAATCGCGATCAGGGACGCGGCAAAAACAAAATAAATCAAATATTCAATCAGGCT
>Ga0315285_10001848_pt1 | contig 22189 bp, 20 predicted proteins | sample YL17G09_36_MG_FD_203698 | JGI IMG/M metagenome (GOLD analysis project Ga0315285, IMG submission 203698) | Sediment microbial communities from Yellowstone Lake, YNP, Wyoming, USA - YL17G09_36 | ecosystem: Environmental > Aquatic > Freshwater > Lake > Sediment | place: USA: Wyoming | collected...
TATATTTTTATATTTTTATGTGATATAGGCAAATCATAAGTAAGATAATATGTAATATCCATTTTATTTTTTATGCCGAGTAAGTTGCAAATATTATTTGTTTTCCGCCAAAGGGTATTTGACCTGCGTGAAACAACCTAGAACTTTGGTCAATCATCCTATCAATAGCCATTAATCCTAATATACCTATGTTTATACCATTAAACAGAGCAAGAAGTTCTCCTGTAATCGTATCAATTCTTGTTGTATAATTAGATAGATGATTTATTTTATAATGGGAAAATACTTCCATGCTTATTTCTATAACTCCAATTGTACGATTCTGACCTATAGCATATTGAGGCATTATTCTAACCAGTGTGCATTCATCTACTAAAACGTCGGGTTGCTTACCGTCCATGAAAACATTAAATTTCGAACTATCTTGCTGTCCGGCATATATCAGAGTCGCTTTTTCCTCTTGGGTTAAATCTGCTTTATTCCAAGCGTCGGGGCTGGTATATTTTAATAATTTCCACACGAGTTCGTTATTATCCATCATATATTTTATGCAATTATATGATAACTGATTGAAATTTTGAAAATTATTATAAGCTATCATCCCGATATCTTGAGTTAGTATATTTGGCATATTACCTCCATATATTTTTTCTATGCGTTATCGAATTGCCATGCACCACGTAAGAAAATATCAAACGTTTTTGGAGTTACAACAGAACCTGTTGTGCACTGTACTGTCAGATGAGATATTAGGTTTTTTAGTACATTTGTAACCTTAAAGTGATTTCCATCGGTTTGAGCAAAAATATAATCAGTTAAAGGAACATTGCTACCGCTACACGTAATAACGAATGAACCGGATGATTGAACACCGTTTTCATATAAATAGACAGAGTATGTTCTATTGCTTCCTTCCAGAATATAATTTGTATTCGGACTAATTAATATTTCATTGTTCATCGTTGGACTAGCGCTGACAGTTATCCAGCATATATCGCTTGCTGGATTTCCATAAACAGACGCTGTTATTGTACAAGTTCCATTTGTATTAAAAGTAACAAGAGCGCTTCCACTACTTCCACTGATTGAAGCTATTGCTGGATTAGAACTTACCCATTCCATTGCTCTTACAACACTATCCCCGTTATAAATAACGCTTGCATTTAATTGCATAGCGCCAGTCGGAGAACCTGATATACTACCACTGCTTAAAATAACACGGTAGATATTTGTATGAACATCACAAATTCCATTAATAACATCATCTAACTCGTTATTAATGAAATTAGCACTCATGTCTAATGTTAATATGTGCGCGCTTTCATTGTCGTATGTTTCTACATTTGTAAAATCATTTATACCTGTTCCGGTTACTTTATAACAGACCCAATGCCCGGTGTTTCCAAATAAAAATCTTTGATTTTCATTTATTTTTCCAGAGTTAGCATTTAATTGGGCATAGATTTTCATAAATCCGCCCGGAGTTGGAAAAGGGGAACCTTGTGTGATATAATCTCTAGGTTCTTTTATTTGATATTCAATAGCGCAAGGTTCTTCATAGTAAACACCTGTTGATTCATCAATCCATCTTAAAGTATTATTACATCTCCTAACCGTGCATGTTGCGGCAATATTTTTAATTACCTCGATATTTATTATTAACCAAATATTATTATCAAATATATAACGTCTTCCCAAATTCATCTGATGATTTAGGTCGGGGAATAAGACTGTTTTCCAATCGTCTCCGAGTTTTAAACCCGTTTCAGCATTGATAACATGGTTAATACGAACGTCTGTATTTTTATATATTTCAGTACCTATTCCGGTCTCTTCTTGAATTGTCCACCAATCCGAAGAATTATAGAACTGCTCATCAAGAGTTTTTTGGAATAAATCGATATATTCTTGTTTGGGGCTTTCCCCTTTTTTTGCTCTCGCATACATAGATGCGGGTATAGATTTATATTCATACGCCATATTGTGCCCCCGAAAAAGATTGATTATACCAGTCTTCCCAATCGTTTCTTCTATAACCATAATCCTGCAATAACTGAGAACATTGTTCTTTTACCATATTTAAGTGATTTGTTTTTTCTCTTAGGTTTTGTGCTTCTGAAGCCATTTTAAAATCTCGGTCACTTATATGCAGATTCATTTGGGTTATATCATTTACAGTTTTCTGAAGCCAATATTTCATCATTAAAATGGCTAATACAACTTTGTTATCCCTGTTTAAAGCCGCGGGAAATTCTTTTGTAATATTGTCGTAATTTAAATCTTGGTCACACACTTTAAAGTCTACGATTGCAAAATCTAACCATGCTTGTAGATAATTTTCAAAATCCGGGACCGATGTATTAAACAAATCCATAAGTCTATAATCAGTAACAGTCATCATGAAAAAATCGTAAATCTCTGATAAATTTGTATTAGCCATTTTCACCTCCGTCTAAGAAATCAAGCGGATTTTTTAAATTATTTGATATTATGTTTGATTATTGTTGTTGATTTTGTTCAGACAATTCCTGAGCCAATGCCTTTTCTTCTTCCGCCTTATTTGAAATATCAATTTTTGATAGTCTAGAAATTCTATCAACCGTATACAAATTTACAGAGGAAGGGTCGGTTTTTATCTTTTCGATAAGTAATTGTACAATTACTTTTTGTTGCTCCGAGTTGGCTGAATTATAAAGCTCTATACAATATTCTGTGTTTATATTATTTAATATTTCGTCTATTTTTTCCTTTGTTAATATTTTGGAGTAAGTTTCATCCAGACCGTGCTGGCGTATAACTATGGGGTCGAGGATATAGAAAAATCCTGCTTCCATAAAACTGCGGTCAACCTCTATTATATCTACCAAGTCTTTATAGAGAATATTTTTCACTTCTCCAAATTTGGTAAATTTTTTAATGTCTCCTTGTCCGCCTTCCTTAGTTGACAGATTTAATCTGTAAGGTAAAAGGCTCATAACAGGAACATAATCGTCTAGCAGAACTCTGCTTCTTTTAGCTTGTATGCTCTGTCCTTTTTCTGATTTTTCAGTATTAGTAACAGGCTCTTCTAGTTCTGCTAATCTCGCTTTCAATGAATCGACTTCTTTTTTTTCGTCGTCTGAAAGCTCTTTAGATGTTTTTGTATTCATTTTCTCCTCAATATTTTTAGGTTTTAGAAGAGGGCGAGTTTAATTACTCGCCCCCATTCCATAATAGATTATTATGCCAATTGAATAGTTGCAGCAACTGCGTTTGTAGCAACTGCTGTGCCCCAACTCTTAATCATGGTTGAGGTTTGAACTAAGTTGGCGTTTGCATATACATCGCTGGTGTATGAAAGTACATTACCTTCCAATACAACTTTGATGATTTTCTGTGACGAAGGTGAAACAAGCCAGATACGAGAATCTGAGAGTTTCAAACCGAATGGAGTCTGCCAATCAGCTACCTGTGGCAGAACCATAATATCGGTCCCTTGGAAATCACGTAGATAACCAACCTTTACGTACTCGCTCTGAAAATCATAGCGATAGTTGGCGTTTGATGGGAGAATGCTTGCTAGAGCACGTTGAGTACCGATAGCAACAGCCTTTGACCCACCATTCCATGCGGCAACGGTCTGTGAAAGACGAACAAACTCAGATTGAGTATATCCAGCAACAAGCAAGCCAGTGCTGGAAGTACTATCAATAGCATCCATTGCGGTGTAGAATGCGTTGTACACGTCAACAGCTAAAGCTGTCTCGAATGAGCGTACCATCTTCATAACAAAGTCTGCTAAAGACTCTTTTCCTGCTAAAACTTTCATTAATGACACAAATACTGTCATTTCACGAGGTTCTGGAATAACTGTAATCTGACCTTTAAATTGCTTGTGCAATTCGGTTGTTCTCTTGCTGCGACCCGCTTTAGAAACGATGAATAAATCACGAGGGCTTACATCGAATGCCGCCGAGTCTCCCCAACCGATTGTACGAACATCAGAATAAATTCCGATGCTCTCAATGATGGTTTCTGGAAGAATCATATCGATAACGGCAGAAATAACCGCGAAGGTTGCCCACTTTAAAGCAGGGTGGTTTGCCCAAGTCTCAATAGAGAACTGGTCAAAACCTTGAATACCTGCTACACGTATAATTTCACGCTTTAAAGCCGCGTTTAGTTTTTCCTCTTTTTCTGAAAAACTGAGAGGAACAATTGCCCCCTCGGGTGTAACTGTGTTCTGTTGATATTCTACATTCTTTGCGCCGTTAAGAGCACGATAATGATTCCAATAATCAACGAACATTTTGTAAGGTGTTAAGTTCTGTTCACCTGCGAAAGTTAATACTTGATTTGGGATTTTCATAATATATTTTCTCCTTTTTTCCAATAAATTATATAGAAACGCATTCTAGCTTGTAGGCTGTAACACGTTGGTTATCAATAGCGCCCGTAGCAAGAGAAATATATGTAGCACCGATATATTTGTAGCATAAGCCAGATGCTGCCGCTGCGCTTTCCCATTGCAATTTATAGCTAGTTAATATGGGAGCAGCATAGGTGTGAGAACTGAAAGTGTTAGAGAACGCTTCTGCTGTAAGCACAATAATATCTCCGACCTGCGGTTTGAAAGCGGAAAACACTTTACCTGCCGCATTGAAGAAATTACGTGGGTCAGGGTCTAAGCCCTTATATTGTGCGTTGGTGACAGTGATTTCGTCGCCGGAATATGCCATCCATGCACCCGTTGCAGAACCTGCACTTGGTTGAGTGACAGGGAATACTTCTGTTAAACTACCAGAAGTATATTCTGCACCCATTGCAAAAATATTACCATTATCAATTGGTGAAGCACTGATAACGCTTCTGTTTAAAGAATCGATATTCATTGCTGCAATCGCTGATGGAATTAAAACACTGTGATAAGCCATAATAAAAACCTCCTGTTTTTAAATAAAATTGATATTAGCCTTGGTATTAATCCCACAGGCTTTTTTGTTTCTTTGTTGCACCACCGAAAGGTAATCCAACTTCTATAATGCCCTGATTTTGTGGCATTCTGATTGCAAAATCGAATGATTTCGCTTTGCAAGCATTTCTCCATGCTTCGATATTTGCTAAAGTATAATTTGCGGCATCAGCCTTCATTTCTGCTTTAACGTCATCGGGGAGATAAACAGATACCGAGAGGTCTTTCAAAGTTTCGTTAACCGCAAACTCTTTTTGTTGACCCTCTAGTTCTGCCTTGAACTTCTTAAGTTCCTCGTTTTCTGCCATATATGCCTTGTTGTCCTCAGCCATCTTTTCGATAACTTTAGCCATCTTGCACATCTTAGCATATGCCCCTTGCATAACGATTCCGAAGTCCGCTTCTTTGCCCTTGGCACATTCGACCTTAGCCATTTTCACATCGTCTTCATCGTCATCTTCTGAGAACATTTCTTGCATTTTTTCGAGTGGGAATTCGAATTTCTTCCCTTTTTCCTCTTCTAACTTTTTCTTTGTTTCTTCTGCCACTTTAGCCTTTGCCTCTTCATCGGCAACCATTTGTGCTTCTTTGGCTTTAGCTTCCGCCTCTGCTTTTTCAGCAGCAAACTTTGCGTCCGCCTCTACCTTGGCTTTAGCTTCCGCTTCTGCTTTTTCAGCAGCAAACTTTGCGTCCGCTTCTGTTTTAGCTTTTGCTTCTGCTTCTGCTTTCTCAGCAGCAATTCTTTCTTCTTCTGTCATAGTTTCCTCCTTAACAAAATCTTCTGTATCGTCCGCAGACGCTTTTACAGTATTGCTTTCTCCTAGTCCCAATTTCTCATAGAGACCGTTTAGTTTGCTTACAACACTAGTTTCATTTTGACCTTGTGCTCTCCCTAGAGCAGAAGCTAATCCGCTTTTGTTATAAACCGCTTTCCCATCCACTATTTGCATAATGGGATAATGTAAACTCGAACTTGGGTGTTCTTCCCAACCCGAATCAACAACCAAATATACATCATGGACAAGGGATTTATAATTAGAAGCTTTTAAAACTTTGTGCATTAGCGAGGTTTTATCAACACTCCCCCATGCGGTGTTTGAAACTGCGTCTTCCGACTTATTAACTTGTATCGCTTCACCCTTACCCATATCTTCGGCAGCAAAATCCTCTTCAACAATTTCTTCCCAATATTCCCAATCTTTCAAATCGGAATTATCAGAATTTTCTGAAGCTTTAGCTGTGCTACCAGCATTTTTAACCCATTTTCCATCTTCTACATGGTGGGTTTTTCTAAATGAGCTAATTGCAATAGCCCAACCGTTTTTCTCTTTGTCTACACCAATCGAATCTGCTTGTCTAGCAATTGCGTTAGCTTGAGCGATAGAAATGGGAGGGTCTATTCCCTTTAAAGCCGGATTTATATCTGTTTTTGACTTATAGGGGAATGTGATAAGTTCGCCGTTTATTTTTTCTACCGTTTTTTCTGCCCATTCTTTACTATAATCTCCGCCCCAAAGTAACCAATCGACGGTTTCCTTGCTGTTTTTATGTGTGGAAAAATAATTGTTGATTTCTTTTACCTTTTGAGGGGTTATTATTTTGTTTTTAGTTAAATAACGAGCAAAGGCAACGCCCGTAGATGTACCGCCTCCCTCTTCTTTACGAATACCGAGACCTTTTTCTGCGCTATCTCTTATTTTACTAGGAATTATAATTTCGGTGAAAGAAAATTCTTTCTCTAAATCCTCTTCATATTCTTTTGTAAAAGATAGAATGCTAGCATTAGCCAAGGGTATCGCGGGGGTTACATAACTTCCTAGAACCGTTACTCCTTCATATCTAAAATCGAGAAGTTCTGTTTTCCCATTTCCTTTAGGTTGAGTTTTATACACGCTCATTTCGACACTGACAGGTTTTTTGCCTCCGTCTCTTTTGAAGAAGCTTAACAGTGGACCAGTATACCTTTTCCACACATAAGCTATAGCTGATAACATTGTTCTTCCGTCTTCCAGTTTTCTGCTTTTGACTTCGGCACTTTCTGGAATAAACCCACATGGGGATTCCTCCGAATCGTGGGTGTATGCGTCATCTAAAACCGAATCATATTTCCAAACAAGAGGGCAGTTCTTGATTGTATTCGCTGTTTTGAGAAGAGTTTCTTCAGAAACGTACATGTCATGAAGATTATCCCCTGAAGCAAAAAAATCTAGACTTAAAAGAGCAAATTTAGAATCGGGATTTTCCTGAATCATTTCGACGTTTTCTATATCAAAACTAATTTTTTTTATCAAATTTAACCTCCTCTCTTGGAATTTTTTATAATATAGACAATATTCTTACATCTAACGGCATATGTTTAATACACTCTTTTAGCTTGTCTGTTTTAGCAAAATAGAAATTACCATATCTGTCAAAACTCATTAGGGGTATTTGACAGTGGCGTATAAGCCAACTCTTAACATATTTATTGCATTTATATTTTTCTTGAATTATTTCTGGATTCGTAATCATGACATATATTTATCCTCCTATGGAGTCGCTCCATACTTTTACATGCCACCAGTCGTCCCCGCAGAGTACGGCATTATCCAAAAAAGTTGTGGCTTCTTCGTATTCTTTTTGCTGTTTAGCAATCATTTCCCGCATTTTTTGTTCAACTACATAATTATTATCTTCCATTGCCAACTTAAGAATTTCCCCGATACTTGTGGTCGTGAGTATTTCTCTATCTAAATAAAGTTGTGCTAAGCCCACGATTGAAATAAATTGTGTATTTATTTCATCAATTTCAGGAATAAATACATCAGCATTTAAATCAGTTAACAGAGAAACAAATTCTTTGCCGTGTCCTATCTCTTCCTCGTGTTGGGTTTCAAAAAGTTTTGCGAGATTATCCAAACCTTTATTACGCAAAAAAGCACACATAAACATATAAATATTTGCATTGTGAAACTCATGCCCTATTTGCTCATTTAGTGCACTTCTTAGACTTTCTCCTATAAGTGTCATATTTTACCTCCTCTCTTTGTTTCTAATTATTTTCATAGATTAAGAGATTTTTTCAATAAAAGATATTGCTTCTTTAATTGTTTTTATTTTTCTCAAATCGATTTCTATATATGTTCCGTTTATGTTTGCAAATTTCTTTTTTAATCTATCTTTTTCTTTTTGAAATATAAGTTCTTGTTTTGAAGTTGTACCGTTTCGTTTAGCCTTCATTTTGTGCCAATTTTGTATACTATAATGCTGGATTCCGTTAATTTCGATATATATTCCATTAATAATTGGATTTTCTCCTTGAGAAATATAAATATCATAAGGAAGCCAACGACCCGTGTTTGGATTTTTTAAAATTTTATATTCCGTTTTGGCATTATAATTTTCCACCGCGCTCTAGATTTTGTCCACCCGCTTGTCCTTCGGCAGTTTCATCGCTTATCTTTGATACATCTTTTCTAGGTCTTCCTGCTTCTGGTGTATCCGTAGTTTTTCCCTCTGGTTTAGCCGTAGGTTTAACTACAGGTACACCCGGCGCAGGTTTAGGATTTAATTTAGCCTGTACTTTAGCAGCATCTTGTTGATTTTTAGCGGCTTGGTCGGCTAAATCCATTTGTTGTTTACCAGTTATTTCTGCCATCTGTTTTTGACCTTCGAGAGCAGGTGGAGCAAGCAAATCCATAAAACCAGTTGCTTTTGCTTCTTCCAAGTGTTTCCTAAATTGAGCAGGTTTCATTCCAATTGCCGCACCAATCTTTTGAGGTAAAATAATTCCCACATTAAACAAAGTCATTATAGATTCTAATCTTTGTTGTCTGTTTAAAAAGAACTGTGTACCCTCAAAACTAAATCTGAATTTGAATGATTTTGTATATTTATTGACAAGATAATTCATAAAAATATTAAACTGGTCATATAATGCTGTCATCATTTGCTCATCGACATTTAAGCTTAATTGGGTTTCGAGAACATTGGGTTTAATATCACTTGTAAATATCAAGTTTGTATTTACACCACTCGAAGCCAAGGTTGTTTTTAAGTAACTATCATACAACTCATTTTCTGAGTCAAAACTAATACCCTTCATGTCTTCCAAAGGCGCAGAAGCAACTTTAATAGCCTCATTAATAGAACTTTTAACCAATGCCAAGAACTTACCTAGTAAATCGGGGCTAATGGCAATCATATCTTTTACGCTTGCTTTGGCATCTCTATTTAACATTGGAACTTGACCAATAATCATTTTACTTGCCGCAGCCATGCTTGCGCTCTTTTGAAGATTACGCATCAAAGATTGCAAAATTAAATCACTAAATAAAGGGGTAAAATATGGTAATCTGGTTGCCAGTTCCGGAGAATATTTAAAACACACGCCCACGCTTATAGGCACATCAACCCAATAAATCCAAGTCGAATCTCTAAATTCTGGTGGCATAGAGGGCATATATGGTTTTGCCTTGTTTCCGTTTACCCATATGTCCTTATATTTCTTCTTAAAGAAATCGGGGTACATATTAATGTCAACTCCGGGCAATAAGAACCAATACATATTAAAGCTGAATAAGAAACCACCCTCCCATCTTCCGGTTATTTTGCAATAATCAGCAGGGAGTTCTTGCAAAATAACAGCATCTCCCAAGTCTCTAATAACACCGAAATACGCATCGTTTCTTACCATTTGCTTAACGGCAATAGATAATTCTTTTTTATAAGCAAATTTATCGAGAATATCTTCTACTGCCCTCAAGTCTTTTTTATATTTTGGAGTGTCGTAGTCTTTAGGTTCAGCATCCGATGTGTAGGTAACATCAAATGCAAGCATATCTGCCATATAAGTAATAAGACGCTTATAAACCATCGACCTCATTTCAAAATCTTGAGAGAAGGCACGAAGTTGTAATTCATTGTCTTTAGGATTAGTTATTGCCTGATTGAGAGTCTCCTCGGTAGCAGCCATAGGATTCAAAGTGATGTCCCTCATTCTGCTGCTGATTAGGTCGGGGTTCAAATAGCTCGTATATCCACGAGCGAAGGATATCATGTCCCATATAGTTGCTTCATCAAGCAAAACCTCTTCTTCTTTATTGTCTGTCATTTATACCCTCCTCTCCGCCCAATATCTCTCTAGAGATTCGGACAATTTTTTCTCGATTTTTTTTGTCATTTTTCACCATTATCCTGATATTATTTGTGAGACTCCTAGAAAAGCTTCAATATCGTCCCATTCTGAATTTTTTTCTTGTAATAAATCCAAATCCATCAGACTTATGTAATAATTCATATAGCTTACTGAAGTATAACGGTCTTTCCGAGAACCAGCGGGTTCAATTAGTTTAACTAAACCTTGTGCCGGAGCCATTTCTAAAGCGATGCTTTCGTTTATAAACAAACTTGTTTGTAAATGCGCTTGTAAAAGATATGCTCTTATTCCGGTATCGTCTTGGTCTAAAATATCCTTATTACCCGACTTTATTAAGAATTCTTCTTCGCTATTATCATCAATTAGGAATGTGATTAATTTTTTCTTTAATCTTTCTCTGAACTTTACTGCAATTAAAGAGTTTAGAGGTGCGGTAGCAGAAATTGGGAATATACACTGTACAGCGCCCTGCCCAATAGTTCTAGTAATTAATTCATCGTATACTTTTGTATCTACGTTTATGGAATTCATTACTGTATAAGCGGGGTACTCTACACCTCTTATCTCATCTTTTGTTACCGCAGTTAATGCGTCGAAAACTGAAATTCCAGCATTTGCAAGGTCAAGTACCAGTACATCTCCTTGAAACTCCTCATAGATTTGTTTTATTCTTAATGCTTGTAAATTCGTATTTTTACCGTTGTGGGATTCCATGTAAACTACTTCGGTTAACCAGCCTCTTTTACTTGGTAATAATCTTCCACAGGTTATAATTGTATTGTCATTTGTCGAACCTGCTCGCATAGCTACATCAACAGAAACAATGCGCATTTCATCGCTTAGTTTTGGTATATCGTAATTATTTTTTCTGGTAGTTATGTAAACTTCATCTCGAATAGGTCTCCAACTTCTCTTTATACTTCTTTCGAATAAACCAAGTTTGTAGAACGATAAAGAGGATGACCCATATGGAATATTTCCGTATTCCATAAGAAATGTTATGGGGTCCATGTTGGACCTCTCTCTTATCATCTGATTTTTTGTTTTTATACCATGATGAATTGAAATCGGGTAATCCAAAAACAATGCTTTGGTATTAGTATCCCCGTCTGCAATCATTTTTAAGAATTTCTTCGTTTCTGGATACCATTCATATGATTTATAATGTGCAGAAGAAATAATAATCTCTTGTGGTTCCTCTCTAAGTTCTGCAATTTCTGAATACTTAGGGTTTTTCATAAAAGGTGCTTGTCTTGATACAAGAAAAGGACGAATAATAGAATCTATAATTTCATTAGGTATTAAACGTCTTTCTTCTAAAACTGTTACATTGCTGCGGTGCATTTTGTTATCTGTAAAGTTTTTTATCTTTACATTCTTGAAATTTTTTTCTTTCAAGTTCAGCATATCTTTTTACCCTATAAGGGTAGGCGCACTCTTGGAGATATTATATTCTCATAAACATATATGAGATTCAAACCTTACTACTTTTTGAAATTTAATGATTTAATTTATATTTCATACAATCGATTAAAGAGACATATGGATTTACTATTGATAAAAAATCTTCTGTTTTTCTAGCTGGTATATAAAGTCTTAAATGTTCTCTGTCTTTGTGGAGACTAGATTCAAAATTATATTTTTCATTAAAATATTTTTGTATATTTAATTGACTTTCGCTATCAAATCCTTGAATATGTAGAAATATACATTTTGTTTTATTTCGACCATCTTTGTGTTTTCGAATAGATAGCGTTCCATCATCCATAAACCAAACAGAAATTCCAATAGGGGTTAATTGGTCCAAAATACTATATGGAACAATCTTTTTTTTATTTTCATACATTTCTTTATGTATATTTGTTATAAAGGTATGTGAACCGAGAATAGAATGAAACATCTTATAGATTTTATTTTTGTTTCCTTCAAAAATAGCTTTTCCAGAAAAAACAGAATCTATTTCTCGTGTCCAATAATTTTTATGCAAATTTTCTTTTAGTATTTCCATTTTCCATATCATATAATCGTATTGTTTTGGATTATGGGTACAACCAATATTGTAATTTATGGAATTTTTGCCTAAATGGAGATATCCATCTCCAAGCAACATTCCAATTATAAAACTTTTTAAATCTTCTTTTGATAAAATCATTTTAAATTTCTCCTTTGCCCAAAGAGCAAATATAATAAAAAGTAATAACTCTATGCGTTGCGTGTGAATAATTTATTAAAATTATTTTTCCACTCGGGTTAGCGTCTCAGCTTTCCCGTTTCTTGCGCCATTTTTAATAAGCATTACTGCTTATTGAAGCCATTTGACCTCTACCGCCTTCTCCACTTACTACAACATTAATCTTTGAACCATTATAAAAATCCATGCGCCATTGATTTTGATTTGAAACAAGGTTGGAACATTCTCTAGCAATATTGGGGTGTTCATCTCGTAGAGACCTGCATTTTTCAGAAATAATAAGACCCGCTTGTGCTTTTGTAGAAGAAGCTAAGGCAACAGTAGTGCCGGGATATAAAATACATCTCGCAATAGCATACACGGCGATTAACCATGACTTTGCACTAGCACGAGAGGCTATGCCTACAAACTCTGTTGACCTAGCCATTAAATTTAACCAAAAGCGTTGATAAGGGTATAGCGAGACTTGCATATAATGCTCTACAAAATACGATGGGTTTTGCCTATAGAAGCTGGTCCAACTTTTTATACGGTCACGTTTTTGTTTTGTCATTTCCTTTTCGCTAAGAAATTTTAGGGATTCATTACTTCGAGAATAGGGCTTCATTTTTTTAAGCGGAGGGGTTTTTGATTTTTTGAATTTTTTCATATCTTTTCTCCGATTTTTAATTTGTTTCCTCATCGAGATTCACAAAATTATTTACTTCTCTATCGTCAAATTCTCTTTCTATTTCTTCATTTTCGTCAACGTTAAAATCACGGCTTCCTGTAATAAATCCCCTGAGAGGGCGAACAATATACTTTTGAAAATATTCCTCGGTGTTACCCACGTCTCTGTAAATCTCTCCACGCGGGTCGGATTTTAGCCATTGGGCTGGTTCTTCGCGCTCTATGTCCGCAATCCATTGTCCGAAACTATCCCCTCCTGCGTTTAAAGCATTAGCTTTAGCTACATTCGGAGAAATAGCCAATTTTGTCATTAGTTCTTGTAATTCTTTAACTAGTTTTATCGTATTGTTTCCGGCTAATCTCTCTTTTTTAATGTCTAAAAGATTAAAACACACTTGCTTCAAAAGAACAACTTCTGCCCGGGTGTCCGTAGAATGGGTTTGTTTAAATTCTGCAAATTCTTTTTCTAAAAATAAAACATCTTCTTCTGGAATATCGTTTCCCCAAAATTCTATAACGTCTTGGGGGATGGGTATTTTTTTAATATCCACCTGTTTTTCAGTAAAAATTGTTCCTACATCCTCATATTGAAAATCGTTTATTCCCCCTTTATCCATCGACTTTTTAGTTGCTGTCAATTTCATCAAGTAGATGGAAAAAATAGCACTTACATTTTTACCATTATCTATTAAAGTCTGTATGTGAGCTTTTGTGGCATCAAGAGCCTCATTGGTAAACCTAACATTCAGCGCTTGACACATGCGGTGGGTGGTTTTTTCCATACTTTCATATTGTTGATAAAAATAATCGTATAGGTCCCCAATACATTTTTTGCAGACCGAAAATTTTCCATTTTTATCTATAATCATTCCGTCATAGGCATTATAAAAATTATCAGCCGACAGGACCTTCATGCATTTTCGACAGTAGTATTTTTCTTTTTCATTATTTTCCATTTTATTTTACCTTTATAAAATTAGACTTTTATATATTCTGGCGGAGTACGACCCCCGCCAGAACAATTATATACAAACCCTATATTATTTTTCAAGTCCTATTTTGTAGTTATCAATAAAAGCTAAAGTAACAGCAGCCGAGTTATCAGCGGCAAGTTGGAAGAAAGTCCCAATTTGATTTTCTCCCTCTCCTCCTCCTGCAAGGTCACTGAGCGACCTAAAGCCAAGGAAAGGAATTTCGTTTGAATAAGCTACCTGTGCAACAGCGGCTGTTTCCATAGATAAAGAATCTGCGGTAAATGTTGCCCATACATACTCTCTAAATTCCGCATTATCGACAAAGGTTTGACCGTCTACTCCATTTCCACCAATTTTAATTATGGGTTGTTTATCTAAACAAACACCATCAGGGGTACATTTTTGAAGAAGTGTTTCTGGAATTGATTTTGTATATGAAAGCAATTCTTGAGAAACAGGAAACCAGAACATAGATACTCCTTCATCGGGTATAGCACCTTTTTTGTTGACTGTAACTGAATTAGGAAACATCATCCCGTAATTCGGAAATTCTGGTATTCCCCCAAAAGGTAAAATAAATTCTCCATCAACCTCACGAGCAAAAGTCATTTCTTGATATTGCGCCCATTGTGCGGGTATAACAACATCACCAATATTTAAGCTTGGATTAACTCCTCCGGCAATACCTGAGAAAATTAAATCCCTCACATTGAAATTGTCAAAAAGAAGTTGGGTGTTACTGGCAGCGTTAACCATACTGACCCCGCTAAGAAAAAGGACAACATCAACCCCGTGAATGTTCCCCGTTGTAAATGTTTTACCGTTTAAAACATATTCGGTTTTGTCGGTGGTTTCCGAAAGCAGGATTTCAAGCTCACTATCAAAGGCGGATTCTACGCCAAGTCTAGGGGTGTTATCTAAAAGCCCCCCGGATTTTATTATGGGGAGCGAATATGCAAATGTTGCCACAAGAGCTATGACCAGAACTAGAATAACTACAATATAAACTTTATTACTTTTCATACTTTTCTCCTATTTTTTATGATTTTTTTAAAGCATTGTAAACAGCGAGCGGGTCGTAGTAATTTATTTTTATATATTTACTCTCCTATAATAAAATTCAGATTTTATCTTTCTTTTACGTCTATCTTAATCGTTCTTTCGTCCACCCTGCTTGCGCTTGTTGTCATTTTACAAGCTATAGAATATCTTGTTCCAACACAACCGCTAGTTAACCATGCAACAACGCTCCCGGTTATTGTGCTTGTACTATAAAGATTAACTATTCCGCAGGGGGAAGTGTCTATTACATAATCAGAAATAGTTTCACCATTATCCAGCCACTGTGACCAATCAAAACCATAATCTAATGTTGCATTCGGGTCTTTAATAAAAACATTTGATGACATTAATCACCTCCCGCTATATAAATTGTTCTATCCTTATTGTCATTTCTTACTATAAAAGTTATTCTATTTTCATGCTTAATATAATATACCCTGTTTTCGTATTCAATAATATCGTTTCTATTTTCAGCTTCAATATATAATCTTCTATATTCTATATAAATTGTTCTATCTTTATTGTCATTTCTTACTATAAAAGTTATTCTATTTTCATATTTAATATAATATACTCTGTTTTCGTATTCAATAATATCATTTCTATTTTCAGCTTTAATATATAATCTTCTATATTTACCAGAAGTCATTAAAAAATAAGTTAAGTGAAGCGCAAAAGCGATTTGTACTTGAATAGTATTATCGATTATTAAACTAAAAGTTAGTACATATGGGCTTAATGTTATATTACCAGAGATTTGTGTTTGAATAGCATCATCGGTCTCTAAACTAAAAATAGGTGTTGTCCATGTTAAATTGTCTGATATTTGGGTTTGTGTAACATCCTGAACTATTATACTATAATGAGAACTTAATATTATATCTTCAACAACTTGCAATTGAAAAACATAATCAACTTTTAATGTATAATAAACAAATAATGTTACGCTATTCGAAGTTTGAACATGAACAGTATTATTAATTGCTAATATTTGATGCTGAATTAATTCTACTTTGTCGCCCGTTTGTAATTGGGTTGTATTATTAACCGTTAATATATGATGCTGAATTAAAGCAATTGCATTAGCGATTTGTAGTTGAGTAGAATTATTAACTGCTAAAGTATAGTGTTGACTTAATACTATATTATTGCTGCTTTGCAATTGAATTGCGTTTTGTACAGTTAATATTTGATGTTGCGTAAGATTTACATTTCCAGCAGTTTGTAATTGTATTGTGTTCTGTACTGGAAGTGTACCACCCTGAGCCAAGTTTATATTATCAGAAATTTGTAGTTGTGTAGCATTTTGAATTATTAATATCTGATGCTGTGTTAATGCCACATTTTCAGAAGTTTGTGCTTGAACAACATTATTAATTGCTAAGACCCGATGTTGAATTAAAGCTATCTTATCGCTAATTTGTGACTGAGTAGCACTATTTACAACTAATACCCGATGTTGAATTAAAGCTATATTATCGCTAATTTGTGACTGAGTAGCACTATTTACAACTAATACCCGATATTGTGTCAATACTATATTATTACTGGATTGTAATTGACTTGTGTTGTTTATTGCTAAAACTTGATGTTGAGTCAAAACTATGTTATTAGAAGTTTGTAATTGTGTAGCATTTTGTACTGTTAATACATAATCTTGAGTTAAATCAACTTTATCGCTTGTTTGCGCTTGAGTTGAATTTTGTATAACCAATACTTGATGTTGAGTTAATATTACAGCATTAGATGTTTGTAGCTGTATAGCGTTGTTGACTAAAATTGTATAATATGCAAATAATATAACATTGTCAGATGCCTGTGTTTGCACCGTATTATTAATAACCAAAATATAATGTTGTATTAATAAGATATTATCAGAAGTTTGTAATTGTGTTGTATTACTTGTTACTAAAATATAATGTTGTGTTAATGCTACATTATTGCTGGTTTGTAACTGAGTAGCATCTTGAATTGTCAATATTCGATGCTGTGTTAATGCTACATTATCACTTGATTGTGCTTGCGCAACATTAACGACTGTTAAAGTATAATAAGCAAGTAAGACTACATTATCACTAGTATGTGACTGAGTAGCATTATTTGTAATTAATATTTGATGTTGTGCTAAAGATATATTATTACTGGTCTGTAACTGAGCAACACCCTGAATAGTCAATACTTGATGTTGTGTTAATACTACATTTTCACTTGTTTGTGATTGAATAGAACTGTTAACTACTAATAAATAATCCTGAATTAAAACTATATTTTCAGAAGTTTGTGCTTGTGTGGCATTAGTAACTGTTAAAGTATAATGAGCAAGCAAGACCACATTATTACTAGTATGTGACTGAGTAGCATTATTTATAACTAATATTTGATGTTGCGTTAAGGCTACATCGTCACTGGTCTGTACTTGGGTAGCATTATCAACACTTAAAAAAGGGATTTCACTTCCAAAGTCAATATTGAAAGCAGCCCCCGGATTTAATAGTTTAATATCATGGGAGTATGCCATAACTGCACCTCCCTTTAAACTGCTAAGGCACTAGCAGACCTTCCTATATGAGTTCCATCTTGACTTGCTGAAGCATAAACGGGATAGACATTATCAAAAATATTCAATGTATAAGAACCGCTAGAGGTGCTCAAAGCAGACCCGCTCCAGGCATTATCTGTAGCTCTTATCACATCCACTAGCACATTTGAACCACTTGCGGCAGGATTTGAAAATGAACCGCTCACAACAAAAGTATTGCTATGATGAGTCAGATACATCTTCAACCAAAACAACGCTGCGGTGGAATAGTGCGCACGATATTTTCTTGCGCTTTCGATGTTCATTTGCCCTATATGTAAATTATCTTGGTTGAAACTATCGAGACCCGCTCCGATTTGTTTATAAGTTGCTAATTCACCATCATTACTATGTACAAATACATCAATATTTCTCCAACCGTCCCCGTTAAATTCTCCAGCTAGTTTTTCAGAATGAATAGAAATCCCATTAACCGCTGCTCCCCATCTAGAACCGATTTCATAACCAACACCGTTTAGAAAATATTCGGGGTTTACAATTGTAGGTGTTCTTTGTGTTTCCGTTGCAATTTCGTTCATAGTAGCCACAGCACCGGAAGTTGCTTGGGAAGCCAAAAACCAAATAGTCGTATGGTTGTGGGCTTTCTCTTCTTGCGGAGAAGAGGCGGAAGTATAATTAATATAAGTTAGACCGACCAAACTATTAACCGTTGCGGCAACACTTGTATAGACTTTAAGATTAAGGGTATTTTTACCTCTCGCTAAAGTAAAACCTGAATTATGGTCAACTCTATGTACGAGAGCATGTCCACCAGAGTTAACCAGAGCCGTGAGGGTATATGGTCTTGCTGTTTGTCCTCCCGCTAAAAGATTGAAAGTAGCACCGCCCGCAGATTGCGCATAGAATAAAACGCCAGATTGTGCTAATATTGGATTAGGCTCTTCTACCCATAAATCCCTTTGAAAATAATTTCCATCGGCGGATGTAGTTGACCCCACATAACCGGGATTTGTATCTAAAGGTAATATTACCGAGTTCATTACACTTGCGGAGGTTGAGTCATATTCATAGGTTACACAATATAATCCTCCAAATGTATCAAATCTTGTGGCAGTACTTGAATATGCTTTAAAAGCACTGGCTGCGCTTGCACTGATTGAATAGGGGGTTATTACTACACCAGAACCATTGGTATATTTGGTTAACCAAATATCATAAAAATAAGTCCCTGTATTCAATGCTTGTTCCAAATAACATCTTGATGCTGCTGTATTATTGTTTATCTGATAAAGTGCCCAAAAGTCTGTTGTTGCCGCACCCCCGTCATTACCAAACATTTCAAACCAAGTCGATAAATAGGTCTTATTTGTTTCAGGAAGAAATGTATCTAAAGCTGGAATTTGATTGGCGGGGGCGGGCGTTGTACCTCCCGTTCCTATTTCAATTGCGGTAGCAATTAAAGGCGAACTTCCGCTTTGAATAGGAACACGTACAGTTTTTACACTTCTTGAACCTGAACTATCATATTCATAAGTTATAATTAATTTTGCTGTTAGATTTTCGACATTGGCTGCTGTAGCTGTTGCTATGGCGAGACTGGCTTGACAGCTTTGGCTTGCGCTTGCTCCAAAGTTTGAAACAAAGTAATCGGTAACATCTCGAATAACTAGACCCGCCTCATGGTCGCCTGTATTGGCTTGTGCGGTAGGGGAAAAATCTACATCACTAGCTGCCGCAACACCGAGCCTAATACCCATACGCCAGCCAGAAACATTATAAACAGTGGTAAAAGCATCACGCCAGCCACATTCCAGTATTACTGATTTGAAGGTTCTCGATGTTATTTCTGGTATAGTTAAACCAATCAAAGGAAAATCCCAACGTGTAGACGCTCCCAGCGATGTACCAGTTGTTATGTTGCTTCCAGTGGTAGCAAAAACATATTCAACAGTTTTTTCAGCATCAGCAGCCATAAGCGCCTTCCTTTTTTATAATCATGTTATTGTGTATTATAAAACCCCTCTTCTATTATCATTATCATCAACCCAAGGAGGTATAACATAGAATCTATTTTCTGCTTTAATTGTATAACTCCTATCCTCGAATATAATAATATATGTCCTAGAACTAGGTGTCTCCAATACTCGGAAATAAATCAAAGCAATTTTCGTGGCTATTTGTGCTTGGGCAGCGTTATTGATTATTAGAGTATAATAATTAGAAGTTATTATTATATTATCGCTAGTTTGTTTTTGAACAGTGTCTTGAACAACAAGAATAACTCTTGATATTATATCGCTAGTTGTTTGTAATTGTACAGCATTGTTGACTATTATAGTATAATGTGCGAATAATACCACATTTTCAGCGGTTTGAGGTTGAATAGCGCTATTGGTTATTATGCTATAGTGGGCAAATAATGTTACCTTGCCCGCCGTCTGTAATTGAATGGTATTATTAATTATTAGAATATAATGTTGAATTAAAGTTATACTATTTGCTGTTTGCAACTGAATAGCGTTTTGTACTTGCAATATTTGATGCTGTATTAAAATTACACTATCAGAGGTTTGTAATTGAACAGCATTATTAACCGCCAAAACACAATGCTGAAGTAATATCACATTGTTGGAAGTTTGTAATTGAGTAGCGTTGTTAACTGTTGTTAAGATAAAGCGATAAACTAAAGTTATATTATCTGCTGTTTGCAACTGAAGAGCGTTTTGTATTACTATTACATGATGTTGTATTAAAAGTATATTATTTGCTGTTTGTAGTTGTATAACATTTTGAACTGATAATATATGATGTTGAGTTAAAATTATACTGTCTGCTGTTTGTAATTGAATTATACTATTAATTACTAAGACATGATGCTGAGTTAAAATTATACTTTCAGAAGTTTGTATTTGGATTGTATTTTTAACTGCTAAAATATAATTTTGAGATAATGCTATATTATCAGAGGTTTGTAATTGAACAACATTATTAACCGCCAATATATGATGTTGGATTAAAACTATATTGGTTGATGTTTGCAGTTGAGTTGCGTTATTAACTGTTAATACATGATGCTGTATTAAAATTACATTATCAGAGGTTTGTAGTTGGGTTGCGTTATTAATTGTTAATACATGATGTTGAGTTAAAACAATATTGCCCGCTGTTTGTAATTGAGTTGCATTATTAATTGACAACACATGATGCTGAACTAATACTATATTTTGAGCGGTTTGTAATTGAATAGCATCTTGTATTGATAAAATACCCGCCGTCGCAAGTATTATATTTTGAGCGGCTTGTAATTGAGTAGAATTTTGAACAGATAATATCTGATGCTGAATTAATACTATATTTTCAGATGTTTGTAATTGAGTAGCACTTTGGACAAATAATATCTGATGTTGTGTTAATATTACATTTTCAGACGTTTGCGGCTGTATAGAATTATAAACTGTTATAGCATAATGTGCAAATAAAATTGTATTTTCTGCTGTTTGCGCTTGAGTAGCATTATTAACTAATAATACTTGGTGTTGAGTTAGAATTACGTTTTCCGAAGTCTGTAATTGGGTTGTATTATTAATTGTTAAAATATAATGTTGAATTAATGTTACATTTTCAGAAGTTTGTAATTGAGCAATATTATTGATAGCCAATACTTGATGTTGAGTTAATGTTACATTATCGGCAATTTGAACTTGAATAACATTATTGATAACCAACACTTGATGTTGAGTTAATGTTACGTTATCAGCAATTTGAACTTGAATAGCGTTATTGACTAAAAGATAACCCGCAAAATGTTGGGTTAGTTCTATATTATTGCTGGTTTGTAATTGAGTAACATTTTGAACTGATAATATATAATGCTGTGTTAATTCTACATTATTTACAATTTGCGTTTGGATAGCATTTTGCACTTCCAAACTAAATGCAAGCATGTGCTGCGTTAATATTACATTCTCGGAAGTTTGTGGTTGTGTTGCGTTTTGAACTGTTACAATATAGTGTGCAAATAATATTGTATTATCGGAAGTTTGCAATTGAGTTGCGTTTAAAACAACCAAAACATAATGCTGAACTAGATTTATATTGCTTGCAGTTTGAGACTGAGTAGAGCCATTGATTGACAGGATTTGATGTTGTATCAACCCGATATTATCGGAAGTTTGCAATTGTGAAGCGCCGCCGACCAATAATACTTGATGTTGAATCAATACAATATTTTCTGCAACTTGCAAATGGATAGCACTATTTGTTGATATGTTATAATGTTGTGTCAATCCAACGTTATCGGCGCTTTGTAGATGTGTAGCATTACTAGTCGTCAATATCTGATGTTGAGTTAATACAATATGCTGTGCTGTTTGTGTTTGAGCAGCATTTTGTACAACCAATAAACCAAACATATGAGCAATCAGGGTTATATTATCTGCTGTTTGTAATTGAGTAGCATTACTGATTGCTAGTATATGGTGCTGTGTTAATGCAACATTTTCGACAACTTGATATTGTGTAACATTGTTAATAACCAATATCTGATGCTGAATTAATGTTATATTTTCAGATGTTTGACTCTGAATAGCATTATTAATTGTTAATATATAATGAGCAAATAATGTTATATTCTCACTGGTCTGCGACTGTGTTGCATTTTGAATAA
>Ga0315285_10001849_pt1 | contig 22187 bp, 28 predicted proteins | sample YL17G09_36_MG_FD_203698 | JGI IMG/M metagenome (GOLD analysis project Ga0315285, IMG submission 203698) | Sediment microbial communities from Yellowstone Lake, YNP, Wyoming, USA - YL17G09_36 | ecosystem: Environmental > Aquatic > Freshwater > Lake > Sediment | place: USA: Wyoming | collected...
TCAAGAAGACGAAGAGAGAGAAAGGGCGACCGACAGTCAACAAGATGCTCCAAGTCTTCCATATAGGAGATATAGTCCATATCAACGTCGACCCGTCTCTCCATCGTGGGATGCCGTTCAGACGCTTCATAGGCCAGACTGGAAGAGTCATCGGGAAACAGGGTTCATGCTATCTGATCAGGATATACGATTTGAACGCGGAGAAGAACATTGTAGTACATCCCGCGCATCTAAAATTACAGAAGTGATAAAATGGGAATAGGAAAGCAGACGATATCGGAAAAGCCCATATCTGTCTCTGAGGTCAAGAAGATACTCGAGGACAGGAAAGAGAAGGGCGAATTGAATTACGAGCAGAAGGTGACTCTCGAGTATGCGCAGGAGTTCGGGAAGATCGGCCCTCGCAAGCTCAAAGAGGCGGCAGAGAAGCTGGCTGATTTGGGCATTGATGAAAAGATATCCGTTAGGATTATAGACGTTAGGCCAAAGACAAAGGAAGAGCTCAAGCTTATCTTCGAGAAAACGAGGTTAGGCTTAAAAGAGGAGCAAGTCAAAAAAATACTAGACATAGCAGCTGAGTTGGAATGAGAGATACATATGTTCAGAGAGGACTACGCAATAGTTTTGGATTATCTGCAGAATGGATACGCAGACGCGTTCCGCAAGGAACCTATAGCGCAAGCCCTCGGTGAGACCTATTTCTCCTTGCTAGAGTTAGTCCCAAGGCCGGAGTCACCGCTGCTTCTGAGAGAGCGAATCTATATCGGGCCAGATAAGCGGGACAAAGTCCAGTTCATCAAGGGACGATTGCAATACGAGAGGCTTACAGTCACGGGCAGGAACGAGCTGAAGGCAGTCGTCGAGGAACTGGTCAAGAGGAACGAGGCCAAGTACATCGAGTTCTTCAACAAAGCCGGTCCGATATCAGTAAGACAGCACTCGCTAGAGCTATTGCCAAACATAGGAAAGAAACACATGTGGGACATCATAAACCAGCGCGAGAAGAAGCCTTTCGAGAACTTCAAGGACATCGCTACTAGAATCAATCTCATGCCCGACCCGATTAGAGTGATAACCGAGAGGATAATCGAGGAGCTGCAGGGCGATTCCAAATACCACCTGTTCATCAGGCCCCCGAGGAGTGAGGAATATCAACCTTCACGATAGGCTTAACTCGCTGATGGCCCTATATGGCTTCCGTCCTTCTTTTGTGTTAGACCAGTACTTCATGATAGATTCTGGCGTGATAGAAAGGGAGGTCCGCTACGGAGAACTAGACTTTAGCGACACTGTTCTGGAGATAGGGCCAGGATTAGGTTTCCTGACAGAACAATTGGCGCGTTCTGTACAGAAAGTCATAGCGATAGAGAAAGACAAGAGACTGGAGCCCGTTCTAAGCCAGGAATTGAAAGGTTATGCGAATATAGAGTATATCTGGCAGGATGTATTAGAGGCGAAGCTGCCCAAGTTTGATAAGGTCATTTCCAATATCCCCTACTCGATATCCGCTCCACTGACGTTCAAGCTGCTGGATTATGATTTCAAGAAAGCTGTTTTGTGCTACCAGAAGGAGTTCGCAGAGAAGATGGTCACGCAGGCAGGCTCCAATGACTATGGCCGATTGTCAGTGATGGTCCAGTACTATTTCGAGCCAAAGATTCTAGAAGTTGTCCCAAAGAATGCGTTCTATCCGCAGCCCAAAGTTGATTCGGCCATAGTGAGTTTAGTGAAGAAAGATAATGTAAAGAGAGAGCCTGACTTTGACGTGTTCATTAGGGAGCTGTTTAGATACCCGAGCAAAGACGTCAGGAATTCGGTGAAGAACGCTTTTGGCAAGGAGATAGAGGACAGCAGGAAGATGTTCACGCTGGATATACCTGAATTGAGAAAACTGTACGAAAAATTGAAGTGAACTATTTAAGGGTAAGCGGTTATAATGATAGGGAGTATCATGCCAAGCCACAGGTATATGTCGACGAAAGGAGAGAGAGAAAACATTCCGGCGGACAATGATGGCCCGAACGTGTCTGCGCTGGATTACGCCAGGCAGGTCGGGATGAAGAGCATAAAGAACCTGCATGAAAACAAAGCGGAGATAACGATCGAGCTTGCCGGCCTGATGAGGAATAGGAGCGCCAACAGGAGCGCGCTGGGCAGGACCATGGACAAGCACGCCGACGCCACGACAGTCAGCAGGCGCACCTCTTTAGACAAAAGGCAGTTCCTACAGGCCATGCTGAACGATGCAGAGGCAAAAAACACAGAGAACGCTAAATAACCGCATCCTATTAACCAAAATTAACTTAAGGGCCGCGAATGTTCTATAAATAGCCAGAAAGCCTAATTCTAAAAGATGTGCTTAAAGCGATTGAAAGAATTACACAAAAGATGTAAATCAAGATGCGTCAACGAGTATTTTAGAAAAATGGCGGAGGCGCTTTAGGATAGCTTTATATACACCATATATATACAAAATATACGTGACATATATGGTGCAAGCGATGGTACATTTGGATGAAAAGACGAACAGGGTGTTGAACATAATAAAAGCTCAGTACGGTTTGAAGGACAAGTCTCAGGCAATCCAGATAGCAGTAAAAGGATACGAAGAAGGAATAATGGAACCGCAATTCAGGCCGGAATACGTCAGAAAGATAAAGAGGATTGAGAAGACTGCCAAGTACATCCCTGTTAAAAATGTGAAGGAGTATCTCGAGAAGCTTGCAGAGGAATGATTTTGCCTTTTTTAGTTAATTTTGAGCATAGGGCGCAGAAGACACTCAAGAAAATGAAGAAAAAAGACAAGAAGCTCTATGCGATCGTATCAGAAAGATTGGAGCAGATAGAGGCCGATCCAAAGCGATTCAAGCCGTTAAAAGCGCCTCTGAGCAATCGCTGGAGAGCCCATGTTGACAGTTTTGTGATTCTCTACATGATTGATGAAGCTTCAAGCAAGGTATTCATTATAGACATATGCCACCATGATAAAGCATATGGCGAGTAGAGTGTTTAGATGGCAAATGAGGACGACATAAGAATAGTCAGAAGAGCAATAGTTGATGATGAGAGCAGCGCCATGTCGATTTCCAAGCTCAAAAAGATGTTGAGGGGCAAGGTTGATGAGAAGGCCGTGATGGAAGCGCTTGACCAGTTAGATAAAGAAAACAAAATATTTATAGGATCGAAGGGCATCACATGGGTCTATAATAACAGCCCAAAATGGAAGAAAGCAGTCAGAGAAGCCATAGATTTTGATGAATTACGCAGAAAATAGCCGAGGAAGGTTAGTTTTTATACTTTTTCTGTTAAATTATGACCATGGAAAAGACTCTTATACTTAGTTCCGGCAAGTGTAGCTGGGGCAAGTGCTACGCCTGCGGCTGGGGAAAGCTCGAAGCGCCGGTAGACACAGATAGGCTCAAAGCCAGGGTAGAGAGCACCAGTCTGTTAGGGGTAACGAAGCTGAAAGTCTTCGCTTCTGGCTCGTTTCTTGATGATAAACAGTTTCCCCGCGCCTTCCGTCAATGGTTCGCCGGCTATATCGGGCAAAGCAGAGTCAAGGAGCTGGTGATAGAGTCCAGGCCAGAATATATCACCCAAGAGAGCTTATCGGACTTTAAGGGCATTAGGCTCACTGTTGCTATAGGCCTAGAATGCGCCGACGATAAAGTCCTGCGTGCCTATCACAAGGGCTTTACTGTCGCGCAATGGCTCAAGGCTGTAAAGTTATTGCGAAAGAATAAGATAGGCGTTCGCACCTATGTCATGGTCAATATCCCGTTCGGTAATGCCAAGGCCCTGAATAAGACGGTTGCGCTGGCTATACGAGAGTCCAATTCTGTCGTTTTGATCAACACTTTCCCGCATGCTAAGGCCAGCCTGTTCGATTTCTGGATTGTAGGCAGATGGAAGCCGCTGGACAAAGGCCAGTTCGAGGCTATGGTCAGTCGTTGGGCCAAGAACAAGAAGATTGAGGTCGACTATCAGAACTATGCGTTCGTGCCCAAGATCCCTAAAGAGAGGCAGGAGTTCATTAGAGGAGTGGGCCTATCGTGTCTGGACCATAGCCACTATAACGTCTGGCAGGACTACTTCGTCAGGTTCTACGAAAAGCCTATCGATAAGGATATAGCGCTGTTCCTGCCCTGCTCGTTTAGGAAGCCTTACGCCGGGTCCAGAACCCATGTCGAGATCTATGAGGCCATTAAAGAGGCGAAGGTGTTCCCTAGATTACATAGGATAGTGTTGTCTAGCCCTGGCGTGATTCCGTTCGAGTTCTCCGACTATTACCCGTTCAATAGCTATGACTGGCCCGAGTGGTTAGAGACAGATAAGGTCAAGAGAGACTATATCCGGTTCGTGAAAGCCAGGGTGAAAGAGTATCTGAAAACCCATAAGTATAAGCGCTATCTCTGCTATTTCAAATACAGTGCGGAGACGTATATAGCCTTGAAAGAGGCGTGCAAGGAGCTGAAATTGCCTCTAACGAATTTGCTTGATGAGAAAGTTTATGAGAAAGTCAAGAAAGACACAAATCCATTAATACAAGAAAGTGCTTTAAGTAATCTGAAAAGGAATATAAATAAATTAACTTAAACCAGTTAAGAAAATTATTTATTAGAGGACTGTGTCATAATGGATGTATTTAACAGGAAAAAACGAAGCGAAATAATGTCGAAAATACATGGAAAAAATACCAAAGTAGAATTAGTTTTTTACGATGCGGTCCGTAAACGAGGAATAAAGGGTTTTAAACGACATTATGACATTATTGGAACCCCCGACTTAGCGTTTCCAAAAATAAAAGTCGCCGTGTTTATAGACGGTGATTTTTGGCACGGTAAAGATTTTTTAAAATGGAAAAATAAACTCTCACCGTTTTGGTTTAACAAAATTAATAATAACATAAAACGCGATAGGTTAGTCAAAAAAAAACTTACTGCCAAAGGATGGAGAATTTTACGGTTTTGGGATATTGAAATAACACGAAATTTAAAAAAATGTGTCGATCAGTTGGAGAAGATATTACATGACAAATGAACGGCTTTCTGCGGCGGATTTTTTTGCGGGAATAGGTGGAATAAGACTCGGTTTTGAACAATCGGGGTTTAAAGTTATTTACGCAAGTGAGATAGACCCAAAATGCTGTGACATTTATGAACAAAACTTCAATGAAAAACCCTTCGGTGACATAAATTCGATAGATTTAAACAGCATACCTGAATTTGATGTTTTCCTTGGCGGATTTCCTTGCCAACCTTTTTCTTTGGCGGGAAAAAGGAATGGTTTCGATGATACTCGAGCCGATGTTATTCACGGTATAGAACGCGTGCTGAAAGGAAAGAATCCGAAAGCTTTTTTTCTAGAAAATGTCAAACATTTCGTACATATCAAAGACGGAAAAGTCTTTGAAACCTTCAAGGCGATGCTTGAAGGATGCGGTTATAATGTATTTACAAAAACATTAAACGCAAAACATTTTGGAGTACCACAAAATCGCGAACGTCTCTATTTGGTCGGTTTTAGAAAAGACTTAGGAATAACGAGTTTTAATTTTCCTGGAGGAAACGGTCAAAACAAAACGATCGGAGAATTTCTTGAGAAAAAAGTTTCACTTGAATATTATCTTTCAAAAAAGTTGTTGCGATGCTTACAAAGACATCGAGCTAGACATTCACGAATGGGTAATGGATTTGGTTATTTTGTGCTGGATAGGACTGATATTGCAAATACCCTCGTATGCGGAAATATGGGTAGGGAGAGAAATTTAGTAAAGGATGATTATTCAATATTTGCAAATAAAGATAGTTCTATTATAAGAAAAAAGAACCGGCTCAATCTACGCTATCTTACTCCGCGAGAATATGCCAGATTACAAGGGTTCCCAGGCACATTTAGATTATATCCATACAAAACAAGGGCTTACAAACAAATAGCTAACTCTGTAGCAATACCCGTTATAACTGCCATTTCTAACGAAATGGCAAACAAATTAAAAAATTTATAATTTTTGTAAGCATTATTAGTTTTTGGTTAAACTAATTATATTCTCTAGTTCAATATTAAGTTCTTTATCGGATAATACTGATGTATCTTTTTTGCCAAGTCGATTATAGATCGCTTTCACTAGTTTTCTGGTCCAATTCTGTTTATTGCTTGGGCTATGTTTTTTAATTTGAGATACTAACCAGTTTGCTATGCGTTTGTCTTCCCGGATTGCGCGTTGATCGGCAATCATGTCCACCCACTGAGTCCAAGAAATGTTCTTAACGTCTTCCCAAGGCAATTCGCTAATAAATAAGGCCAGTGAGATAAATCGCTCTATTCGTTCCGAAGGTTCGATTCTATTTTCTTCCGAAAACAACCGTGGGGCTTTGTCGTATAGTGCGCGCCATAAGTATTTTTTATCTCTCGCACTTACTAATTCGGTTTTTTTAAGGAGCGCAGAAAGGCGTTTCCCGAGCTGATACCAAAATTTAACTGCACCAGGGTGCCCTTTCAGTTCAAGAAGTTTTTCTTGCGATATTTCCTGTTCCATTTTTTTAATTTCTTTGGTTAAAAAAATGTCAAGTTTTTCTGCTTTTTTTATATCACTAACTGAAATATCTGAATTCGAACTTATGTATGCGCTTCCGCCCGTTTTTCGCCTAATTTTGATAGCCAATTGGATTTACCTCCTAAGTGATTCTTTTTGAAAGCTTTCCATACAAATCTAAGATTTTTTCGTACACGTCTATAGGGGATTCGGTGTCTACATCTTCAAAAAATCTATATTCTCCTTCATCAATATCTATTTTTAATCCTTCCAATATCATTAGTTTGGCAAAATAATGTTTTTTAACTTTTTCCCCTCCTGCCTCGGCAATCTCGAGCTGTGGATGTTTCCCGTTCCATTCAAAAATATATGAAACACCGTTGTTGGCTCTTCTCGAATCTGCCATTAGATCTTCTTTACCCGCAAAATCCCCCGCTTCCTTTGCTGAAAAAATTCCTCCTTTGCCAGGCGGGGTTTCATTCAGGAAAAATGGAACAGTTCTAATATCTAATATGTCTCCCTTTTTAGGTCCGTTATCTATATCAACTATTTTTGCTATAAGTTTGTATCTGCCATTATCTGGAAAGCCTTCTTTTGTAAATACTATCTCAAATGGCCCATATTTTTTGGATTCCGAATCCGCGCTTACGGCCACTTCTTCATTTACTAATGTGTCAATAATTTCACAGGAAGAGCGCGTTCCAGAACATAAATCAAGGGTTAATTTTACCCTTTTTTTGCTGCTAGAGTGATTGATCGCGCTAACCAAAATCCCCTCCATTTTTTCGCCGTGGTCAAACCGTCTATTTTCTCGTATAAACACTGGATCGGGAAGACCAATGTGTACTGGCTTGGCCGATCTCGGTGCAGATGTTCTTTTTCCCTTTTCAGAAGCCGATCCCCGTGAGATGTCTTCGAAAATTTTATTAACTTCTTCTAAAGCCTCCTGTACTATTTTTTCCTCTTTAGCACTTGTTTTAATGCGTTTGGTTTGTTCTAAATTAAGTTCATCCACCGCAAATTTTCTCATCTCGTCCTGAATGATCCTTTTAATCTCCTTAGGCAGTCCTCTACCTCTAAAATCAAAATCAAAGTGCTCCGGATTTTCCTTCTCTTTCATAACTTCTTCAGTTTCTTCATTAAAAATTGCATAGCCATATATAAGATCCGATATTTCCTTAGGCATATGCTCTGGCAGTAGAGAGCATATAGTCATTCCGCCGCGTTGAAGCGAGATTCCATTCATTTCTTTGTTATATTCGCTAGCACTAGCAATACAAAGTTCATCTATACGGTATTTTTTGCCTTCGAAGAGAACATGGATTTTGGGCAGAATTCTAACTGCTGATGCTTTTTCTATACGACTAATTTCGTTGGGTAGCTCAACTTGTTCCACCTCGCCATTTACTCCAACATAGATTTTGGCCCCGTAATCCTTTATTATCTGCCACCAGGTTTTTGAAATATACCTAAGCATTTGTTTGTTCTTTATCGATCGTATTATTTCATCGCGCGGATTGATTATAGTTATTCTAGTTCCTACTTCGGTGAGAGGAGTCAATCCTGTCCACTCCGAGATTTTTTCCTTAGCGGTTTTTCCTTCGAGCGGACCTATGACTATATCTTCCTGCTCTCCAGAATGCCTTCTATAGCCAAGTTTATACAATCGATCCGGAGTTAATGTCTCATAGTAAATTTCTCTACTATCCGAGGCAGCTACAAAGATAAGCTTTCCACGACCCCGTCTGCCCAAAGTCGAAGTTTTGCCAGGTTTTCTGAAACCATACGATTCAAATCGACTCCATCCATCGGAATTCATTCCAGTCGTTCCTTGATCAGTAAGAGTCAGTGCAGTTAATTTAGGAGAAGTTATTAGATTAAGCGTAAACTTCCATTTTTCCTCTTTACCATGGACTCGTGCATCCCAGCTATTTTGTATCGCATCTTTTTGTACCGCCTCTCCAAGACCATCTTCGCCAACGTACTGTCTATAACCGTCCTCAATATCTTCAATTATGTGCGGCCAGTGTATCTTGGTGCCTTTGGTATTTTCTTTCACATCTTTATCTTTAGTTGGGTCCATCATTTTATCACCTCAATTTGAACAAAATTGCATCATTTTTCTTGAAAAGTGCCTTCGTTCTTTTTAGTTCCACATCAAGTGCTGAGAATATTTTATCAATTTCGCCTTCTGTGTAAGTGTAGTTGTTTGTGTTTGCACAGTTTCCGAGTAAGCGGATAAAGTTGATTGCCTTTTTGGTACGATTCTCGGCAACGCGCAGAAACCTTTCATGTTTTTCATTGTCCATGGTAACACCCGTAATAATATTTTAAATAAACTAGTATATATATTTAACCTATATAATACATTTCAAACCTATTATTAATAAAGGCGATAAAATTCAATAGCTTACTTACAGTAATCTTTATACTCTAGAGTGTGTACAATATATGTCGGTGATGCTATGGAGGGAAAGAAGGCGCATATGCACCCACATTTGACATACATCAGATATCGTTAACCAACTTATAAAATTTGTTCTTGCCACATAATTCTTTGATTTCTTTAGCGTGTTTTAAACCTAGTTTGGTCAGATTTATGTTTAAGTAGAGGGAAAAAACCAAGTCATCAATGTAGTCTTTCAGTTCTATTTGGGTAGTATAATCAATAACTTTCAGATTTTTAATATTTGTCAAAGACAGTTTTTCACTCTCGGGCTTTAATGCAACGATGGCGTTTCTGATATTTTCTAGGTTTGTTTTTATTTTTCTCATTATATTCTCGTTATCCTTTGTCAGAACTAGTGTATCTTTCTCAATTCTAACATCATCAAATTTTTGTAGCATTATTCCAGATAAATCCACTAAATCCGAAAGTTTTCTTTCTTCTGCATCTATAAGTGATTGAACGCTTCGAATTATCTCTTCTTTAACCTGTTTGTTTCCTTTGGTTATACGAGGAACACGTATCAGGTCTTCAATTGTCTGAAGACTTACCAAAATGGTTCGGGTATCCTCTTGTTCTATCTTAACATATTTTTTGAGTATATAGTTCGTTACCTTGGAGTTTAAAAGAGAAAAGAGGTATTGCATTTCATTCTTGTTGTCAGACCCTATCGCAAGTAGCTTATTTCTAGCCCAAATGACAGGCATGTCTGTTAAAAAGAATCTATCGGTATTGTTGTAAGACCACACCACTTTGTACTTGCTGTCAAGCAAGTTATAGCCTTGACTCGCCTGCCTCAATTGTATTGTGTTTTTAGATGTTCCGCTTCGTATATCTTGCCAATAGCCGTTCACATCTTTTATGCTCCAGAAATTAGAATCTAATTTAGGAAAAACATAGTATTTTGCTGTCTTGTCTTCTGGTTGAATTAACATGAGTTTCTCATCTATGCTATAACCACCATCGAAAAAGAATCTACTTCCGAACCTAGGTTGTGCTTTAGTATGCGTATAATAACAACTCATATCATCAGTATTATTTTTGTATCCTTTCATAAACTCAATTGAAATTGGGCTTTGTTTTATGAAATTCCAGTTTGAGATATTTTCAAGCAAGTCTTTTTGTAATACCGATTTCAGTTTGTACTTCCCATTTCGTATGTTTTTAAGTGTCTCATCAACAGAGTCGTCCTCTTTGTCATAATTAATTATCTCGACTTCATGCTTCTCAACTGGCGAAGAGTTCTCGATAACAAATATAAGACTAGATGTTGGTATTGCTCTCTTTTGATTCAATCCTCGACTTACGAACATTTTACCTTTGAACGTTATTATCTGTTCTATTTTTGTAAATTTAGCTAAATAATATCTGATTACATCGAAGTCTGAATTCACCAGAACAGTTTGTGGTATGATATAGCTTATTTTTCCGTTCTTTTTCAATAGAGCTATTCCGAGAGCTATAAAAAATGTATAGAGATTTGGATTTGGTCGATATCTTTTTGGATTATCTGGAACGCTATGGAGATTTACTCCGTATACATCGTTCAGTTTCAATTTGCCTTCTTTGATTAACTTGAAACTCTCCAGACCTAGTTTTGAGCATTTGTTATAAGAAACGTATGGCGGATTACCTATGACATAATCAAACCTTAACCTAGGTATGCTAGAATGCGGAGTAAGACTATCTTTTAATTCCTGAATATCGGTTTTGTCTCTCATAAAAGACGTATCTTTAGGCTCTTGAAATGCTAACAAACTCATCTGAGGATTTCGATTGTTTTTTATGTTTCCCAAGAACTCAGAAATGCTATCTCTTGTCTTGAAAAGTTTTATTTTCTTCTCAAAAGGATTATTGTACTTGTCGTTTATTATAAATGGCAATAGGCGCATTAGTATGCTCATTTCTGCGAGATAAAGAGGAAATTCTTCTATGTCCAATCCAAAGACGTTATTTGAGACAAGCTCTTGTATTTTCTTTGAATGGCTTATGTTATTGGATAGTGCATTGACTATGTTGTCAGTTGCGGTGTAAAGGAAAGTTCCACTTCCGCAAGATGGGTCTATTATTGATAATTTGTCCTCTTTGTTGTGTTCAATCTTTTCTTTAATATCTTTACTGGAATAACCAATTCTTTCTATCATAAAGTTTACAATAGCTGGGTCTGTGTAGTATTGGCCCCTCTCTTCTTCAGAGAAAAGTTCTTTCAAGTAGTTCTCATAAATAAATCCGAATATATCATTTTGGACGTTTCTGAAACTATATTTTTTTATATAGACTAAGATATCCAACCATGGCGATATGTCGGATAAAGTGTTCTCTGGTTTATGATATATGTCCTTTATTTTTTGTGATAAAACCTCTTGCTCGTTTCTAAAAGGTCGATATATATTTTTAGATATTTTTTCACTAATTCCTTCTATTATACCAAAGATATCTTTGAACTTTAACGCGGAAACATATTTAGTTATCAATTTGATGTTTGTTTGATATTCTTCATCGAAATCATCGAAACCATTGTCTACTAGGGTCTTGTATAGAATGAACTGAATGAGATAAGCGTATGCTATTTGTGTAGCTTCCTTTTCTCTTTCCTTTGGTGGAAAACTTGAAAAGTAGCCCTCAACCTGGAACTTATTTCGAATATTTTTTATGAGAAATGTAGTGTCTTCAAAAAACTTTGACCTATTAGAGTCAACTACTAAGACTTTTTCTTTCAATTGCCCACTGAAGAATGTAGTGTAATAATGAAGAGGTTTGATGTATTCTCTCCAGAAGTCTAGAAACATCTGTTTTTTGTTAAAAATATCATCGATTGTAAACTTCTGCTCAATAATATGGTTATTGTAGAACCACCAATTGAATCCATCTGTCAATATTCCGTATTTTTTCTCTAAGTCTTTCTGATAGTTGCTTAGCTGTTCTTCGCCTTTCTCAATGTGTGTGAAACATTCAACTTCCACAGGAATCTCAATCTCAGAATCTATAAAAATTACAAAATCCGCTTGTCTTCTTTCTTTAGTATTTTTTTCGTGAATAAATTCATTCTTCCTCTTTTCTCTTTTTGTTTTAAGACTACCTTCGTTTAGATTAAAAAAATCTTCTGATTCGATAAATTTTTTAACAAAATTTTGAACCCCAGTGCCAGTTTCCTTAAATTTATACTCTTCTTGTTCACTACTCCACATTTTTTTTAAATTATTAATATTAATAATTATCACCTTTAACTATTTTTGATTTAAAATTTAAAGCTTTGAATTTACTGGGAGATTTAGTGTATATAAGAAATAGTACTCTCGGCTTTATTTGACTTACTATTTCCCTCAAGTCATCACCATGCGCATGCCTGGAACAGTGCGCATGCTCTCGTTTAAGACCAAACAGCTCGAACCAGTTATCCATCCTATCACTTTCTCTAAATCTTATACGTCTTGCCCTTCTTTATCCTTATCGTGTGCGGCTTGAACTCCCTGAACTTTCCAGGATAGTCAGTATGCACAGGATAAACCTTTTTCGGGTTTATAGTCTCTACAGCTCGTTTTATGTCATTACCGTTAGCGTGGCCTGAGACGTGCTTGCGGATAATCTTTGTGATGTTGAAGTGCTTCAGCCAATTGAGCACTATTTCCTCGTTCAGCTCCATTTTCACGTCGAATGGCTCTGTAACGCTCCAGATATAGTGGCTGTCCTTGTGCGGCTGGATGTCCATAAGCTCTTTCAGCTCAAAGAACTCGCACCTGAACACATAATCGCCCTGCTTATTGCCGATATCCTCGCATGTCACTGCGTTCTTGCCGAATACGAACTCGCACTCCCATGGATCATAGTCGCCATAAACCAGACTCTTATCTATATCCTCAGTCACCAGGCCCCATGACTTCCTGCACGCATAGACATCCACATCCTTTAGCTTGGGCGCCTCAACGCCGTGCTCCTCCATTGTCTTGAGCAGGAACGCCTGTCTCAGATCAACTACCAACCGCCTATCGTTATCCTGCGCCGCCTTCTGGAACGTCAGCATTCTATCCGTGTCTCTAACCGGGAAATTGGCTATTACCAGCTGTTTGGAGCCCTTGGCGAATTCCGTAACAGTATCATAGACGTCCTTCTCAGTCTCAACGCTGGCGCTCTTTACCCTGGTTCCTTCAGTTATCAGGGCGACTGGGTCGAAAGAACGGGCTTTCTCAAGGAACGCCTCGGTTAGGTCGCCCCCATAGCCGTGAAAGCGGTAATCGCCACTATAGATGATAGTTCCATCGCTCGTCTCTATAGCAAAAGCCAGTGCTCCAGGAAGAGAGTGATTGACTGGAATAGGCGTTATCTTGAACGAACCGATAGAAAATGGCTTATCGGCTATTTTCACATCCCTTTTGATAGTTCCCTCTGGGTCTCTAGAATCAAGCCGTTTTACGCCTTCTCCCCTCTTTTTATCAATGAACTTGAAGCTGACCTTCTGGCGCAGGAACTCGCTCATTTTCGAGGTGGTGTCCAGCATTTCCATGACACAGCGAGAGCCTTCCGAACAATAGAGAGGGATATCCGGTCTGACTAGATTAAGGAACCCGTTATGGTCGAAATGGGCATGGCTGAGCAGGATACCGTCAAATTCGGACTCTTCAGCTGGTTTCTTCATTTTCTTTAGGTAATCCGGTCTGTACAGCCCTTTTAAATCAGGAACCAGTCCGAGAGAGATGTAGTCGCTTACGCCATTGCATTTTTTGGGCATTAGGAACTCGGAGAAGAATTCGCCTGATTTGCCGAAGCTCATGCCAAAATCCAGGAATATTCTAGTGCCTCTGTCTTCTACCAGTATCTTGTTCCCGCCTATTTCGTTGACTCCGCCGTAGAATGTGAGGCTGGTCATATTGCCACTATAACTCATTTGAATAATAAAAGGATACAGACTGTTCACTCAAGCTCATAAGGCATCACGTTTCTGTACCCCTATCTCGAAAAGCTCCAGATTGATGGCTCTTCTCATGGCTCTCTGGTCTATCATTGCAAAGTTGGAAAATTCTATCACCATGATTGCGTAGATGCAGTTCATGCACAGCTTTTTCCCGAAAGAGTTATCTATGTTGTTTTTGAGCTTTTTTGGAAATTCAGCGCGTATGAAAGTCGAACCGCATTGTTTACAGGCTCTTTTCGTCAGCGGTACATCCCGGATATAGTCTCTTCCTTCCCTGACGAACACGCCGTTTCTCCAGCCGATCACAGGATACTCAGGTTTCCAGTCGTCGTCTCCTATAAAAGTCATTCAATCACTTCAACGGTAGGAGCCGTCTCGCCTGGCATTCGGCATGTTTTTCCTGATCCTGCCCAGCAGTTTCTCAAAGGTCCTCTCGCAGTTGGGTCCCTTTACAGACAATTGGAAATCTTGGCCCATGTTCCCGGTGGCAAATTCTATCGAGCTTCTGGGGCGCTCTTTCTTGTCGTGTTCTTTCGGCTCGCATTCGTCCTCATCTTCTTCGTCCGCAATATCTTCGATGATTTCTTTTATATCCATCATACGATCACCGACTATAATTGGATTCGAAGGATATATTTAAGCTTTTGGTGGAACTTTTAACATTGAAAGTTAACTACTCTTTCTCCAGAATAAGCGAGCCAGTTGGAGACAGCCTATAAGCCTTTTTTCCCTCATCAAACTCTATGAAACCGTTGCTCTTGAGGCCGGCCAGATGTGTGTGAACAGCCGGTTTAGAGACGTCTTTCAGCTTATCTGCTATCTCAGTTAACGTCAGATCGGGGTTGCTCTTGAGGACTTTCAGTATCTCGCGCTTGGTCTTGCCCAATTTGTAAAGAGGCAGACTAGGCAGGATGTCGTAGCTGTACTTTGGCCTGTCCTTTCCTGTGACTTCGATTGTTGATATCGCCTTTATGTTCCTGTTCACGAAGAAAGAGGCGTACATGGCCGCTATGCCTAGAAACCTCTCACCGCCGCCGAGGTGGATGAATATCTCGTCGGTCTCGCTGAACTCCTTGAACAGGTCTATGAAGTACTTGATGAATTCCTCGAACTTCTCCCCTTTGGTCGTTCTGACATCAATCTTCTGGCCCGTGAGCTCTTCCACTTCCCTGATCGTCGTGGCTACCTTCTCCTTAGTCTCCTTTGTGCCAAAATCAGAATGCACCGCCACTATCCTGTCTGCGCCGGTCTTTGCAAGTATCTGGTAAACCTCCTTGGTGAAGCCCGGCGTTATCACGTGAATTCGCATGATTTTATGAGTATTTCTGACTATTTAAATGTTTAGGTTAAAAGTTAATAAAAAATAGAAAAGTTAATAAATGCTGGTTTACAAAAATAGTGTATGAAAAAACAACGAATTAATAATTTGATCAGTGTACTAAAAGATCGCACGTTCCTAAAGGTATATGGATTAAGTGTGGTTATCTCATTCCTAATAACATTCAGTCTAATGCCGTTAACTGGTTGGATCCACGAACCTGGACATATGCTATTTGGGTATATAGGTTCAATATTGCATGGGCAAACGGCTTCTTTTTACATAAGTGCGTGGCAAGATTTGGGTTTTATTCCCTTAAAAATTGCACCCCAACAAACCACTTCAATTCAGGGTGTTTTAACTGGTGGCTTTTACCTTGGCGGCATTTTATTAACATTATTAGTCATCTGGGTTATTGTTTACTTCGTTCATAAATACACCAAACTTAATAAAATGGGAATAATGTTTATAGCTCTTGGATTCACAACTCACCAAATAGTAGGAAACCTAGTATGCGGAACTGATAACTGGGTTGGAGATTCGTTACCAATTTGTTTACCAATAGTCAGAGAGATTTATCCATTTGTTGTGTTTTTATTTCTTCTTTTTGGATTTCATATGCTAATTTTAGAAAAAGTGCTTAAAGGACGACGATTTAGGCAAGGGGTTCGGGATCGGCCTGCAGTTCAAGAAGAAGCTCCATAAGGGGTATGAGTTTGCGTAATTATTTTACCCCCGCTATTGCTCCTTTCAGTATCTCTTCACATTGGGAGGGCTCACAAGGAGAAATTAGTTCTAAACAAACATCTGTAGGAATTGAAGAATCGTAAATCCATTTCAGCATAACCAAATTTTCTTTACTGAAAAGACCATCGTCTGTATGAAATTTAATACCTATTTTTTCTAATGTTTCGTTAGGATACGCGTCAAATTCTATGCATTGAGAAGAAGTTTTTTTGCTTTCTAGATATCCTCCAAATCGTAACATACTGCTATTTGTACAGGAACTATAAGGAATGAGTTCTCTTATATTTGATATTAATTCAGCATACCTTATTTGAGAACCCTTATCACCCTCATTAACAACAGTCAAGCCAAAAGCATATCTCTCAGTAGAATTTTTACAAATGACCATTCTACCATAAACATCAGTATACGCAGTTATATTTGCTTTTGGTTGATTGGTCCATGGGGTGACTATCAAAGTCCATAAAGTCCAAAAAATAGAAAAGGCGACAACAGTAATCAAAATTCTACCCCACCATGTATCAACCCACTTATCATTGGACATTTTACTCAACATTAATTATCATAACTACTAAGAATTGCGTTTCTTGGCATGGAGCCGACTATGGGCGCGTCTGGGCATCACCCGTAGATTGCTCCTCCGGTTATCCTGCTTATTGCTATTTTTATGATGCACGACATAACCTGGCCAGATAGAACCGCCAAGCTTCCTTTCTGCAACGTGCCTATGGACTGCCTTTCCACTATCCGAAAAACGCTTGTATCCTTTCTTATCTTTAAAGAGCCAACCCATAATCATCATCTAAAAACGATAACTTGCTCTAGCGCGAAAACGTCCGCGTCTAAGGGCTGCACTTACTTTCAATGACATAACGTCACCTCCAATTTCCTGCTTCGTTGTAGTGGAAAGTATGAATTTTACATAACTATCTATCGAATATCGCAGCTATAAACATAAGAGCAACAACAAATGATCCTACAATGAAAATAAGGAATGCGATTAAGCCAACCCATCCAAAATCTACTTTTAGAAAATTTGACGCTAATACAATTGCCAGCGAAGCTAACCAAGCCACAGCTACGAAGGGTATGGTAAAGGTTCCTCCCAGGTCTACATCAAGCAATGCCATAATATTATTGCACAGCCAAACTATAAAACTTCGATGTCAGTGAACGAACAACAATTCTTTTTCCAGTACTAACAGAACGCTAAGTGGACTAACTCCTACTACCCTCCTCAGTTAAAAACAGAACACTCAGCTACTTTTCCATCCTGCCAAACATCCAGCTGGCAACGATTATCAACAGAACGCTCAGCCCGAACATTATCCCTAGATCTATGGCGATAGGGACGCTAGAAGTACCTATCAGCGCCCCTCTCATCCCATCTACGCTATAGAACAGGGGATTGGCGTAGACTAGCACCTTCATCCACGATGGAACGCCGGTGGCCGGGAAGAACGCGCCGGACAATAGGAACACGGGCATCACCAGGAAGTTCATTATCAGGCTAAAGCCCTCGGTGTCCTTCATCCTCGAGGCTATTATCAGCCCTATAGAGACGAAGACAAAGGCGGTCAGCATCATGAACGCTATCACCGTGACTATAGACAGAACGGAGAGGCTATCGAGCGATATCCCGCCGATAAGAACAGCTATAACCAGTATCATGAACGCAGTCAATAGAGACACGGTCCCGCTGCCTAATATTTTGCCCAACGCAATACTAGTCCTAGAAACGGGCGCGACCAGGATCTCCTTCATGAACCCGAACTGCTTGTCGACTATCACTGACATTCCGGCGAATATGGACGTAAACAGCAGCGACATGCCTATAATGCCAGGACTAAGGAAACTCAGGTAATTGCCGGAGCCTGGCGCGCTGAACGATGAACTCAAGCCAACCCCTAATATAGCCAGGAACATGAACGGCGTCGCTATCGTGCCTATAATCCTCGGTTTAGACCTAAGGAACCTCTTCATCTCTCGCAGCCAGATCGTATAGATGGCCTTACCTTCCATGCGGTCCACCCCTCCATCGCCTTTTAGCAGGCTCTTCCTCGCGGATAGTGCGGCCGGTATAGTGGATAAAGACATCCTCCAGGCTAGGCCGTTTGAGCATGACGGAGTCTATCGTTATCTTGTTCTTCTCCGCCAGGCTAACTATCTTCGGGATGTTCTTTCCGCCGTCCGTTATAGTAATGTTAAGGCTGTTATCGAACACATCCACTTTCTTCACGCACTTCTCGCATTCTAATTTCTCTAACAGGACTTTCATCTTACCAGGGTCAGATACCTGGAGCGTTATGACATCTCCTCCAAGCACGTCCTTCAGTTTCTCTGCCGTATCGAGCGCGATTATCCTGCCCTTGTCTATAATCCCTATCCGATCGCAGAGAAAATCGGCTTCATCCATGTAGTGCGTTGTCAGTATTATGGTCATTCGCTCTTTCTCGTTAATCCTCTTGATATATTCCCACAAATGTCTGCGAGTCTGGGGATCTAGCCCTAACGTTGGCTCGTCCAGAAACAGAACTTTCGGGTGGTGCATCAGGCCTCGTGCTATCTCCAATCGCCTCTTCATCCCACCCGAAAACGTCTTAACCAGGCTGTCTTTCCTGTCCATCAGCTCGACCAATGTCAGAACCTCTTGCGACTTGGTCCCTATATTCTCTTCTGTCATCCCATAGAGGCGACCGTGGAAGTACAGGTTTTCCATCGCCGTGAGCTCATCGTCAAGGCTCGGGTCCTGGAACACTATGCCGATACAATGCCTGACCGCGTCTCTGGCTTTGACTATATCGTGGCCGCAGACTTTGGCGTTTCCTCTTGTCGGGTTCAATATAGTGGAAAGCATGAAAATCGTAGTGCTCTTACCTGCACCATTCGGCCCTAATAGCCCGAATATCTCCCCTTCTTTTATAGACAAATCGATAGAGTCAACTGCCTTTAACTCTCCAAACTCTTTAGTAAGCCCTCTGATTTCTATGGCATTCATAAGAACACGACCACTATCTTACGGAGTTAATATTTAAAAACTTGCGTTAATCCTTTTCTTTCTTTTTCTTTTTGCTCGCCTCGGCTAATGCTGTCGTAGCCAGCGCGCCTGAGAATCCCATCGTGTTGACCACATCCGAAGGCACTATAATGTAGGTGCCCCTCTCCTTCACCGACTCGTAGAGCATGTTCATCGCCCTCAGCCTCATGGCGTTAGGGTCTCTCTCGTACTCCTTCGCCGCCTCGCTGAACTTCTTGGCTATCTGGATCTCGCTGTCTGCTAAAGTTATTCTGGCCAGTCTCTCCCGCTCGGCCTGCGCCTGCCTTGACATCACATCTTGCAATGGGCCGGGTATCCTGACTTCCCTTATCTCGACACTATCGACATTCAGACCCCATTTGACAGCCTTCTTGTCAATCAGCGCCTGCATTATCTTGTCAAGCGACATCCTGTCAGAGAGTAACTTAGCTAGCTCCGACTGTCCTATAACGTCCCTCATGGTAGTCATGGCGGCTCTCGTGATGCTGTTCAGATAATCCTGGATAGCGATGGCCGACTTCTTGGCGTCCTGTATCTCCCAGAAAAGGACCGCATCGACATTTACAGGCACATTGTCTTTGGTCAGGGCCTCTTCCGCGACGAAAGTAGTCGTCCTTATCCTCATGTCCCTTCTTATGGCCACCTCCACGAGGGGGATTATCAGGAATAGTCCGGGCCCAGCTGTCCTCGTATATCGTCCCAGCCTGAGAATGACGGCCTGCTCCCACTGCGCGTTTATCTTTATGGCCACTGACACGAGATAGAACACGATCACGGCCGCGATTATCTTATTTAGAGCAGAAAATTCGGCGTTTGCTAGTACGTCCTGCCAAGCCAGGTATAGGATCGGGAGAACTATCAACAGGGCTATTATCAGAGGAACGACCGAGGAGGCGCTGGTATAATCTCTCGCGTCTTCGTATGCCTCGCTCCTGTTCATGTTCAGCTCCTCTGTCATAACCTCTTATATGCTCAACGCAATTATTTAATGGTTTCTTCAAAAATAGAAACGCTCTAAGCGAGGGTTATCACCTATATGTTGCTAAATGGGGTAATTAACCGCCTTTAGTTAGGGAAAGAATAAATATCATGCCGATGTAATAATTGCGATGATTATGAACACAGCGGAAGTGCAGGTTCTGAAAGCGATGGAAAACGATACTGAATGGATTAACGCGCACCAGGAAGAGCTAACAAAGAAGTATTCTGAAAGATTCATCGCAGTCAAAAGCGGCAAAGTAATGGCAGCAGACAAGGATTTTGAAAACGTGCTTAAGGAGCTGTACAAAAAGGGCATTTCTCCGGCAGAGACAGTGGTTAGGTTTATTTTCAAGAAAGGATACTTGTTTATTCTCTAATTCTGAGGGTTATGGTAAAAATTCGATTTCAAAAGATAGATTATGGCGGAACCAGGTATCTCGTCAACATGCTTTTAAAGTCGGACAGAATAAGAAAACCAGCTTCAATTCAGGCCATTTTTGACACAGGCAGCCAACCAGCAGTAATCATCAGCGAAGCGGAATGCCAGAGACTACAGATTCCTTTTTCCAGTCTCGAAAAAGGAGAAGTAATAGGACTCGCAACACAAAAATATGAAGCTTATCATATTAGAAACGCAACGGTTGTTTTGTACGGCGAAAACAACGAGCGGATTGAAATCAACATTCCCTTGGTCATGGCCCTCAAATGCACCAAACGCTCTAAAGAAGCGCTTACGGAAGCATATCAGCTCCCGAATCTCATTGGCCTAGATTTTTTGAAAGTGGGCGGCTTCACTCAGCACATTGATGCAGATGGCAACTTATTTCTCGAGAAGATTTAGCGCCCTAGGCAGGATTTGAACCTGCGACCTCCCGGTTAACAGCCGGACGCTCCACCACTGAGCTACCAGGGCATGAGAGAATTATAAGAATGAGGGTTAAAAAAGCTACTCGCTATTATTGCCGTTTTTCAGATAGAAGTAGACTGTCCTAAGGGGCATCACCATCTCTGTCGCTATCTCTTTAGCAGGCTTGCCGTTGTTCCTGCTCTCGAGCACTTCGCGGATGGTCTCTTCGTCATACTTCTTCGGACGACCGACTTTGAACTCACCAGCGTCGAGCTTGATCCCTTTCTCGTTGGTCAGCTTGAAGACTTTCTTGGCGGTCTGCTGCAAGAGACTCGGGGGGCAGCTGACTCGCTTGACACTGTTGCATTTCTCTATCAGTGCCTCTATTATATCCACTGTCGGCCTCAGGTTCAGATAATACTCGGAATCATCAGCGTTCATTCCCTTTATCTCTTCTATGAGAGCCTGTTTTGTCTTGGCACGTATCACTCGCATCTTATCACTCCAGAATGAGTGTTAATAGTAATGTCATACACATTTATAAACTTTTTTATTCGAGGAAATCTTTGTTCTTGATTTTCTCGGGAAGATAGGTCTCGGTGATGAACTTCAGGCCTTTTGAAGACAAAGCCTCTAGTTCTGCCTTGTAGCCTTTCTCCAGCATTGTCTTGAGCTCGTTCTGCCAGGCTTTGGTCTGGAACCAGTCGTACTTCATCATGTCCTTTGCCCTCTTTATATCCACTGGTTTTGCCTTGATAGTATACTTTTCGAGCTTGTACTTCTCTATGTCCTTCATCGTTAGCCCTAAAAACTTGGCGTCTGGAGTACCCAGCCTATCGGACGTATGGGCCAGCGCCATGGAGCCGTACTTAATCACAGAGTAAATATACCATCCATAAGCGTCTCCATCCGTGAACACATAGACTGGCAGTTTGTGCTCTGTCGATAGTCTCTGGATCAGTCTGCGTGGCCCTCTCGCTGCCTGGCCTTGCGTCGTGACTATAATGCAGTTGTTCTTCTCCCAATACTTGTCCTCATGAAGCCTCTCAAACGCGGCGTTCTTCTCTATGACCAGAATAAATTTGGCATCGACTTTCTTGAATTCGATATCCTCCACGTTTGATGGTATCGCCCAGCCGCCAGAGCCCAGCTTCGCCCAGTCGATAGTGTCCCCTCGGTCCTTTATAATCACTGGTCCAACAACTCGGCCACGGACATCAGCGGATAAGTGTAAATCTTCTCTTAGTGTGTCGACAGAAACCTCTAAATCTACGACGCAGTGGTCGCTCTCAATCTGCTCTTCGAAGGTGTTCTCGTTAGAGCCAGGCAACGTCCTCTTGAGCGCGTAAAACATATCTCTGAGGCTG
>Ga0315285_10001850_pt1 | contig 22180 bp, 17 predicted proteins | sample YL17G09_36_MG_FD_203698 | JGI IMG/M metagenome (GOLD analysis project Ga0315285, IMG submission 203698) | Sediment microbial communities from Yellowstone Lake, YNP, Wyoming, USA - YL17G09_36 | ecosystem: Environmental > Aquatic > Freshwater > Lake > Sediment | place: USA: Wyoming | collected...
GTGCCCCTCGACAAGGACCTCAAGATCTCGGACGACACCCGCATCCGCGCCGCCATCCCGTGCGTCGAGGAGGAGCGGCAGCGGGGAGGCGCGCGGGCGCAGACGCCCGCCGCGCCGACACCCTGCACCCTCTCCCGCCCCCCTCCCCAGCACCCTCAAGTACCTGCTCGACAACGGCGCCAAAGTGCTCCTCACCTCCCACCTCGGCCGCCCCAAGGACGGCCCCGAGGACAAGTTCCGCCTCAACCCGGTCGTGCCCCGCTTGAAGGAGCTCCTGGCCGGCGTCCCCGTCTCCAAGGTGGACGACTGCATCGGCGACGTCGTCGCCGCCGCCGCCAAGAAGCTGGGCAACGGGGAGCTGCTCGTGCTGGAGAACGTGCGCTTTTACAAGGAGGAGACCAAGAACGACCCCGGGTTTGCCAAGAAGCTGGCCGCCGCCGCCGACATCTACGTCAACGACGCGTTCGGCACCGCGCACCGCGCGCACGGGTCGACCGAGGGCGTGACCAAGTTTCTCAAACCGTCGGTCGCGGGCTTCTGCATGCAGAAGGAGCTCGACTACTTGGACGGCGCCGTCTCCAACCCCAAGCGCCCCTTTGCCGCCATCGTGGGCGGGTCCAAGGTCTCCTCCAAGATCGGGGTCATCGACTCGCTCCTGGAAAAGGTGGACAAAATCTTCCTCGGCGGCGGCATGATCTTCACCTTCTACAAGGCGCAGGGCAAGTCGGTCGGCTCGTCGCTCGTCGAGGACGACAAGCTGGAGCTCGCCAAGACGCTGATGGCGGCGGCGGAGAAGAAGGGCGTGCAGTTCATCTTGCCGACCGACGTGATCATCGCCGACAAGTTTGCCGCCGACGCCAACACGAAAGTGGTGCCCATCGACGCCATCCCCGACGGCTGGATGGGCCTGGACATCGGGCCCGACTCGCTCAAGGCGTTCCAGGCCGCGCTCTCGGACTGCAAGACCGTCGTGTGGAACGGGCCGATGGGCGTCTTCGAGATCCCCGCCTTTGCCAAGGGCACGTTCGGCGTCGCCGAGACCCTGGCTGGCATGGGCGCGAAGGGCGCCATCACCATCATCGGCGGCGGCGACTCGGTGGCGGCCGTCGAGCAGGCGGGGCTCGCGGACAAGATGTCGCACATCTCGACGGGCGGCGGCGCGTCCCTCGAGCTGCTCGAGGGCAAGGTGCTGCCGGGCGTGGCCGCGCTGGACGACGCGCTGGTCAAGGCTTGAGCGCAGGGTGTGTGTGGGCGACGGCGCGCGCGCGGGCGGCGCGGCGAGGCGGCGGGGTGGCGCCTCCCTGCAATTTTTGCGACCCGCCGCCGCCACAAGGCATCCTCTCGTCTCCAGGCTAGCGCGGCGCGAGGCGGATCGGTTGCACGGCGGGCGCGCGGCCGCCAACCCCGAACCCTCTTTTTGTTTTTATCATTTCTTGTCCGCCTTGGCCGGAAACGCGGCCTCGAACTTCTCCTGCTCCTTCCTGCACTTTTCAAACTTGTTGCTGACGAGGGGGGGGGAGGAGGCGGGAGAGCAGGGGGTCGGCCCGGCGCAAAGCAATCGCCTCCACCACCCTCGCCTTCCCTCCCCCCTATCCTCCTACCTGTTGTAGTCCAGGCACTCGACGTACGAGCCCAGCTCGGCCGGCGCGGTCGCGTGCGCGGACTTGAGCAGCGCCGCGACGCACGCGGTCACGCCGTCGCCCGCGGCGAGGCAGGCGCCCGGGTCGCGGTCCCGCTTCTTGCAGTTGATGAAGGCGGCGTTGGCGGCGGCGCAGGTGGTCGCGATGTGCTTGGACGCGGCCATGAGCACGGCCGAAGCGGCCTCCTGCGCCGGGGGCGCGTCGGGCGCCATCGCGCGAAGAGGGAGGGGTGGGGCGGTGTGCGACGGCGCGCGCGCGGCGCGGGGCACGCAACCGCCGGCCGCCGGGCTCGCGGGAGTGAGCGGCGGGCGGGCGAGCGTGGCGTGCTGCCACTCCCCGCGTCCCCCTTCCCAAGGTCCGTCGCCCGCCCGCGGTGCATGGTGGACATCGCCCCGCGCCCGGCGGCGCAGCTGATGGCGGCCGCGGCGGGACGGCCGCGCGCGGGCCCGGCCGCGATCGCACGCCGCCCGGCGGCCGGAGCGGTGCCCGCCTCGTGCGCAGCGCGCGGGCCCTGCCGCGCCCGCCCGCGGTCGGCGCTGTGGTCGCTGCCGCGCCGGGCGGCGCGGCGGCGCCCATCGGCCTCCCGGCCGCCGCGCGCGCGAGCGGCGGCGGCCGGCGCGCGCCGCGCCAGGGCCGCGGGCCGCCCGCGGCGGCCCACCCACCGCGCAGCGCCATGCGCCGCGTCCGCATACCCTCCACGGCGGCGGCCGCCCCCCGATGCCGCCCCCGGGCGCCCCCCGCCGACGCCCCCCCCTCTTTTCCTCGTAGCCCCCCCCCTTCTCGCCACCATGGGCGACAAGGCGTGCACCGTGCGCACCCGCAAGTTCATGACCAACCGCCTCCTGGCCCGGCGCCAGTTCGTGGTCGACGTCCTCCACCCCGGCCGCGCCAATGTCCCCAAAGCCGAGCTCCAGGACAAGCTCGCCAAGATGTACGACGTCAAGGAGTCGACCCAGGTCTTCGTGTTCGGGTTCCGTACTCAGTTTGGCGGCGGGAAGTCGACCGGCTTCGGCCTGGTGTACGACTCTGTCGACGCGGCCAAAAAATTCGAGCCCAAATACCGCCTGATCCGCAACGGCCTGGCGGAGGCGCCCGCCAACAAGTCGCGCAAGCAGATCAAGGAGCGCAAGAACCGGACGAAGAAGCTGCGCGGCAAGAAGAAGGGCGCGGGCGCGGCGAAGAAGTGAGGAGAGTTGGCGGGGTGCGTTGGCGCCCACCACCGACCTCTGCACTTTCGTCCCGCTTTGTGCAACTGCTCCGCGTTCAGAGAGAGACAGGGGTGGCGGCATGGTTTGCACGCGGACAAGAGGCAGTCTGCTATCTTCCCTATCTCTCCTCTCCTCTCTCTCTACTCGCGCCTGACCCGTTTCCGGTCGGCCGCCAGGTACTCGCGGTCGTACGCCGCGTCGGCCACGGGCGCGGGCGCGAGGCGGCCGGCGAGCGCGTCGTCAGCCGCGGCGCGCCACGCGGCGGCGCGGTCGGCCTCGGGCACGGCGACCTTTTCCGCGTCGCCCACGAGGGAGTCGGCGGCGTCGAATGACAGCAATGCATCCGGTAGAGAGTCGCCAGGCTCCAGCCCGCGCGCGAGGGGGGCGAGCGCGGCCGCGAGCACGGACCGGTAGGCGCGCGCGCGCGCGGCCGCCAGGCGCGCGACGTGCGCATCAAACGCGCGACGCTGGTCGGACTCGTGCATCTTCAAGCCCCGTTTGAGCGGGTCGGAGGCGAGGATGGGCGCGGCGGTCGCCCAGGGCGTGTCAGCGTTTTTGACGCGCTCGGCGAGCAAGACGGCGAACGCGTCGCCCGCCGCCCGACTTGCGGCACACGCCTCTCGCTCAGCGGCCGCCGTGGCAGCGGCGGCGGCCGTCGCGCCGCGGGACGCGAGCAGGCGGGCCTGCGCGGCGGCCGCGCGGTCGGCCGCGTCTGTGGCGCGCTTGGGCTTTGGAGCCGCGGCTGGCGACGCCTCGCCCGGCTCGGCCGCGTCCGCTGCTTCTCTCTCTGCCGCTTCCCGGCAGTACTCGTCAAACGCGGCCTTGCGCGCCTTGTCGCCGCCCGGCAGCCGCGCCCAGCGCGCGTCGCCCGCGTGCGCGGACGCCAGCTTGCCCCAGACAGCAAATGGGGAGACGGCAGCGTCGGCGAGCATGGACTTGAACGCGGATTTTGGGTCGAGGGGCGGTGGCGGCGGAGCGGCAGCGGCGGCGACTTCGGCGGGGTCGAACGAGAGGTCGTCGTCGTCGCCGCCCACGCCGCCCGACGCGCCCACCTCGGCGGGATCAAACACATAGTCGTCCTCGGTGTAGCCGTCGTCGGTGGCGGCGCCGGCGGGCGCCGGCGAGGGCTTCGGCAGAACGGGCGCGAGCTTGGCAGCCCCATCCATTACGCGCTTCAGGTCGCTCCTCAGCTTGGACGTGCCGCCCACCGCCGCGACGCGCGCGGCCAGGGTGAGCTGGGCGGGGGTCAGGGAAGGGGCGGAGGGCCGGCCCCGCCCGTGGCCGGCGGGAGGGGCAGCACCAGCCGGCGCTCCTGCGTCTCCCACCACCGGGCCCTGCGGCGGCGGCCTCAGTCCGCCCGACGCAGCTGCGGCCGCTGCCGCGTCAGGCGGCAACTCCCACCGCGTCTCCCGCGTCCCCCTGTGAACATAGTAGACCCGGCCGTCGGGCGCCGTCGCCGCCGCCCAGGGCGTGCCAGCCACGCCGCCCACGTAGCGCGGGGCGGGGGCGTTGGGGTTTGGAGGCGGGTGCTGAGGGCCGCCCGGCGCGCCTGCTGGCGCCCACGGCGGCGGCGCCCCTTGCCAGTGTGCGGGCGGTCCCCAAGGGGGCGGCGGGCCGCCGCCGCCGCCCCAGGGCGGCGGGCGCCAAGCCATTGTGGGCGGCGGAGTGAAGCGGCGACGGAAGCGGCCGGTGCCCCACTCCCTATCGGCCCTTCCCTCCTGCCCTTCCTATACCATGACCCAGGACGAAGTGGTCGCCGAGCCCGCCGCGGAGGTGCGCGCGTCGGGCGGCTGGAAGTGCGCTGCGCGCCACCCTGGCCGCGGCGGCGGCCGTGCCGCCGCGCCGTCGCCCGCCCCTCCCGCCCACCCCACCCCCCCTCATCTTACTGCAGGAGGTCGCCGACGACGTGTCGGATGTGTCGTCCGACGAGGGCGGCGACGAGGGTGCGCGGGAGCGAGGGGACGGCGGCCGATTGCGTCGCCGGCGCGCCCCGGAGGCGGGACGGCTCTGCGGGCCCCGATCTCCAGTGCGCACGCTGGCCGAGAATCGACCGCACCCGCGGGCGCGGCGGGAAGGCGCTACCGCCGCTCCCCGAGGCAAGGGCGCCCGCGCCACGCGCGCCGGCTGGCCAACCCTCCACCACCACCCCTCCCCCCAGACGACGGCGCTCGCTCCAAGCACTCGAAAGCCGAGAAGAAATCGCGCAAAGCGATGACCAAGCTCGGCATGAAGCCGGTGCCCGGCGTCACGCGCGTCACGATCCGCAAAAACAAAAACACCATGTTCGTCATCGCCAAGCCCGACGTCTTCAAGTCGCCGACGTCGGACACGTACGTTATCTTTGGGGAGGCCAAGGTGGAGGACGCGGGGGCGCAGATGGCGCAGGCGGCCGCGCAGCGCTTTGCGCCGGGCGCGGGGGCTCCGGCGGCCGCCGCCGCGCCTGCCGCCGCCGCCGCGGCCGCGGCCGATGACGAAGCGGGCGGCGACGTCGACGAGGCGGGCGTGGAGGCCAAGGACGTGGAACTCGTGATGACCCAGGCGTCCGTCCCGCGCGCCAAGGCGGTCAAGGCGCTCAAGGAGGCCGACGGCGACATCGTTTCGGCCATCATGGCGCTGACGATGTGAGGGAGTGGGGAGTGGGGAGTGGGGTGGGGTGGGCGAGCGCCCTCCCGCCGCCGGCGGGCACACTGACGCCGGGCGCCGCCGGGCCGCGCCCGCAGCAATGGCGCGTGCAACAATGGCAATCGTCCGGGGTGGCGAGGGTGTTGGGCGGTGCGGCCGGGTGGAGAGTATGCGAGGACAGCGGCAGCGCAAGTCTGCAACCACACTCGACGACTGCCGCCACTTCTCCCTCGCTCGCCCCACGCTTGCTGCGTGCCGCCCGCACCCCCTCGTCGCCGCGCGCGATGAGGCTGGGCGCGCGGCGCCCGGCACCGCCGGCGCCGCCGTCCCGCGCCCGGCCCGTGGCCCGGCCAGCCCCTGCGGCCGCTGGGAAGGGACGCCAGGCGCACCAGCACGCGACGCGCGCCGGAGCTGAGCGCCTGGCCTCCTTCCTGGCCCCCGATGCCCGCACGCCCTGGCCGGCGGCGCGGTCGGCCGCCCGCCGCGGGACGCTCTGCTGCCGGGCGGCGACCCAGACGCCCGCCGACGATGAAAATGCGCTCACCGCCACTCCTCCGGTCGCCGCAACTACCAGCACGGCCGACTCGGGCGACGACGCCCCCCCGATCCAGCCCGACCGCGCCCGCGACGCCGGCCCCCGCGTCCTCGAACGCGCCCTCACTTCTGAAGGCTCGGTCGACTACCTGGCCGAACTCATCGCGGTGCAGGCGGCCGGCCCGCGCGACATTGGCTTTTTCGGGACGCGCAACATGGGGTTTCTCCACCAAAACCTGATCGAAATCCTGGCGTACGCGTGCGTGCTGACAGGGAACCACGTGTTCACGTCGGGAGCGACCGGGACGAATGCGGCCGTCGTGCGGGGCGCTCTCCGCGCAGAGAAGCCGCACCTGCTCACCGTTGTGCTCCCTCAGTCGCTCTCCATGCAGCCGCCCGAGTCGCGAGAGCTCCTCGCCACGGTCGCCAACGTCATCGAGATGCCGCATAACGATTCCCTGCCGCTCGCCGAGGCGTCCCGCGCGTGCAACACCGACATTGTTGGCCGCGTGCGCCAAGTCATCTGTTTCGCGTTCCACGATTCTCGCCTCCTGCTCGAAACGTGCGACGAGGCCAAGGCGCAGCGGAGGATCGTGACTCTGTTCTATTTGGACTAAACAGAAAAGGAGAGGAGGGGGGCGGGTGCTCGGGCAGCGAGCGCCGGCGGTGCGTGCGGGCGCATCAGCCTCGCACCGCCGGCGGCGCGCGTCGCGTGCCGCGACAATGGGCGGGATCAGTGTGGGCGCGTGGGGGGCAACTGGGTGGGTGGGCCTTGCAGAAAAAAAATGAGTCCCCTCTCACCCGCCATATGCATTCCCTCCCCTCTCCTCCTACGCCGCCGCAGACTGCTGCGCGGGCGCGGCTGGCACGGGCACGGCGGCCGAACTGCCGCCGCCCGCGCCGCCGGCCGCGACGCGGGCGGCGACCCACTCGAGGCCTTCGGCGAGGCCTTCGCCCGTCAGCGCGCAGCTCGCTTGCACGTGCCAGTCGTGGCGCTGCACCGAGTGCAGGGAGAGCGCTGCCGTCAGCTCGGGCACGCCCATGGCGCCGGCGGCGTCTTGTTTGTTCGCGAGAACCAACACCGGCGCGCGCGCGACGCGCGCGTCGGCGAGCAGAGCGAAAAGCTCCCCTTTGGCCACGCCCGCCCGCGCGCGGTCGGTGGAATCGACGACCACGATGACCGCGTCCGCGCCGCCGTAGTAGGCTGCCCACGACGGGCGCAGATTCGCTTGACCACCCAAGTCCCACACCTCGAACCGCGACCCTCCCGCCGCCACCTTTTCCACGTTGCAGCCCAGGGTGGGGGAGGTGGCCACCGTGGCGCCCAGGTGGAGGCGGTAGAGGACGGTCGTCTTGCCGGCGTTGTCGAGGCCGACCTGTGAAAAAAAGGGTCGGGTGTCGGCGGCTCGGCGCGGGTCGCACGCGCCGCTGCAGAGTCGCCACGGTGGCGGCGAGCGCGGGCGCGGCCGCGCCGCGGTCTCTGTCGCGCATCGCGCCACCCCAGCACACCATCACGATTTTGCGCTCCCCCGCGCCAAACAGGGAGGTGTACAGCGTCGACAGCCAGGCCCCCATGCCGGGCGAGCAAGAAAGGCGGGCCCGGCCGGGGCGGGGGAGTGTGCCTGCGCCGCATCGTTGCGTCACTGCGCTCCGAGGGACGCCCCTCCGCCGCGGCGCCCGGTAGCCGTCGGGTGTCGGCATCGCGGCGCACATCGCGGGCGGGCGGCGCGCGCGATGCGGCTGCCTGCGCTGCCAGCCCATCCGCGGGCGCACCCCCTCGCCGCCCTTTCGTCCTCGACGGCGTCGCCAGCGCAGTCTTTGATGTCGCCTGCGCCGACACGGAGGGACATTCTGCTGGCGGCCGGCCTGGCGGCGGCAACCACCACCCCTCGCCCCGCCCTCGCCGCCCTCCCCACCGTCTCCTCCCCCAAGGGCTACGCCATCACGCCGCCGCCAGCCTGGACGCGCAAGGACAAGGCCGGGGCGGACGCGTTCTGGACCGCGCCGGCGGTGGCCTACGCGTCGCTCGGCGTCACCGCGACACCCGTCCGCCTCGCCCGCCTCGCCGACTTTGGCACCGTGGGCGCGGTCGCCGACAAATTGTTGGCCGCCGAGCGGGCCAAGGACGGCTTCATCTCGGCGACCCTGCTCGTGGCGACCGCGCGACCGGGGGGCGCCTCCGGCGACCCTCTCTACGCGTTCGAGTACGACCTGGTCACCACCCGCATCCACAAGATCGTGCTGTCGACGGTGGGGGTGCGGGAGGGGACGCTGCTGATCGCCAACGGGCAGACGCCGTGCGGGCCGGGCGGTGGGTCGTGCACGGTGGGCGCCCCCGCGCTCTCTGACTTGCGCGCGGCCATGGCGAGCTTCGCGGTGGTGTGAGGGGCGCGGGGCGAGGTGGTGCGGGCGAGTGCGGGCCGTGGGGGCGGCGGCGTGGGGGCGAAGTGAAACCGGCAACACACACACACACGCGCCCGCGCCCGCATCAATCGTATCCGTACGACCCCATCTCGCGCGCGACCCGCTTGCTGTCCTCGACAAAATTGCCCTTGCCGCCCGCCTGCTGGCCGAGCGCGCGTTTCCGCTTCTCCTTTTCGCGGACCGTGACACCGAGCCCAGCCTTTTTCTTGGCCTCCCGCTCCGCCCTGCGCAGCGCCTCATTCTCCGCAACAGCCGCCGCCGCCGCACGCGCCACGTGGTCGACGCCCGCGGTCGCGGCGGCGCGCGTTGCCTCGCGCTCGGCCGCGGCCGGCGCCGGAACGTCGCCACCCCCGCCCCCAGTCCCCCACTCCCACGACACCGCGTCCGCGGGCGGCTTGACCGTCATCACTGACGGCGCCGCGACCGCGGCCGCGACCGCGCCGGGCGAGGGGGGGGCTGCGGGGCGGGGACGAGGGGGAACGTCGCCGTCGCTGCCGTCGCGGTCGCTGTCGCTGTCGCTGCCAGAGACGCCCAGGTAGGCATTGAATGGTCTGTGGTGGCGGGGGCGGGGCGTTGGCGGCGGGCGGCGTCGCAGGGATGCGGACCCACTTTGCCGCCCGCCCTCGCACTCTCACTTGGGCGGCATGGCGGCAGCGCGGGCGGCCAGAGGCGGCACGCACACGCGGGGCGGCAGCCCTCGAACGGACAACAGTGTGCCCTGTCTCTCTCCCCCCTCGCTTCACCCCTCGACGCCCGCCACGTCCACCAGCCCCGCCTCGCCCGCCGCCCGCTCCTCGGCCCACTTGATCAAGTCCGCCGCTTTGGCGTACGCGGGCTCGTCCCTCGACGCGGGCTTGCACGCGCGGATGTGGTCTGCGCCGGGCAGGGAAATGTACTCGCCATAGCCCGGGGACGCGCTCTCTGGAGGGACGACGATGACGGCGGGCAGCAGGGGCGCAAAGGCAAGCTTTTCGGTCTCGCCAAACGAGAGGACGGCCACGCGGCCGGCCTCGCACGCCGCGCGCAGCGCCGCGTCGCCGCCGGCGAGGTGCGCGCCCGCCCGCAGGTGCGCCACCGACGACGCGGGGGAGGCTCCCAGGAAGCGCAGGTTCCAGCCGACGCGGGCGAGCCAGGAGCCGCGGTGGGGGCACGCGTAAAAAATGGCGCCGACGGTGGCTGCGCCGATCCGGGCGACGTCAGGGGGGGCACCGGGAGCCGCGGCCGCGGCCAGCAACTCTTTGACCAACACCCCGCCCAACGAGTGGCACACAAAGACGACCGGCCGGTCGCCGACGCGCGCCGCGGCGAGCCGGGCGGCGAGCCGCGCGAGCGTGCCGGCGAGGGGGAGCGACTCACCCTCCCACCCAGAGGCTGGGGCGGCGTAGTCAACGGAGAGTAAACGGGCTCGCGGGACGTCGTTGGACAGCCACGCCGACGGCCAGACGTCCCCGGCCCCGAGGCCGAGCGGCGCGGCCGCGCCGCGGCGCGCGCCGCGCCCGGCCATTCTCCAGGTGGCAAACGCGCCGCCGCGCAGGCCGTGCACGAAGACGACGTCGATGGTGGGGGCATCGGGGTCGGTGCAGGGGTCGGGGGGCGGGCCGTGGGCCAGGAGTGCGTGGTGCGGGGCGCCCGGCACGAGCGCGTGCGCGCCGTCGAGCAACGCGGCCGCGCCCTTGGGAGGGGGCTCCCCCCGGCGGGCGACCGCGAGCAGGGCGCGGGTGGCGTGCGATGCGAGGGGGAGGTCGGGGCCGGCCGCCGCGGACGCGAGCCAGCGCGCGGGCGGGCCGGCGGAGAGGGCGCGCGCGCCCGCGGGGGTCGCGGCCGCCATGGCCAGCAGTCGCGCGGCGGTGCGCCGCATGGCTAGGCTGGGCGGGTCGGGCGGCGCCGGCGGGGCACGAGGCGGGCCAGCGCCGCCGTCGCCCCCACCCTCGCCCCACGCCCACGCGCCGTCATCCAGGTCCCCCCCACCCCCGTCTCGGTCCAGCACCAGCCGCTGCACGATGCCCACCACGCCCGCCCGCGCGAGCCAGGCCTGTTTGGCGGGGTCACACGCCACGAGCTCGGCGAGCGCGTGCAGGCACGCGGCCAACCCCGCGTCGGCCACCGCGGCGTCCACGGCCGCTGCGGCCGCGGGGTAGGCCGCCGCCGCGGCGGGGGCGAGCACGGCCTCGGCGTCGGCGGGGGGTTCTTGGTAGGTCGAGGCGCGGCCAAAGAGCTCGCGCAGCGCGTCGGCCGCGCCGCGCGCCGCGCGCGGCTGCACGGAGACGGCCGAGCGCCAGGCATCTCCATCATCGCCACCGCTCGCTACCGCCGCCGCTGCCGCCTGGGTGATGCCACCGTCGAGCGCGCCGGCCAGGGCGGCGGCGTCGGCGACGGCGGCCGCGTCGGGCGGGCGCCAGCGCGCGGCGAGCCAGGCCTTGAGGGTGGCGGCTTTGGAGGCCGCGACGGTCGGTGCGGGAGCATGGCTATGTCTGTCCCTCACCTCGCCAGCTGCGCGCGCCCCCGCGGTCGCGGCGACGAGCAACTCGCCGAGCCACGCTGCCGCGCGCGCGCGCCCGCCGGGGCCCGCTGCGAGCGCGGCGAGAGCGCGCGCGGCGGCTGCTTGTTCTTCGGGGCCGGGGGCGGTCGGCGTGGGGGGGCGGCCGGGCGCGGACTCGACGAGGCGCGCGACCAGCGCGTCAGCGACGTCGTCCAGCAGCGCCTCGCCCAGCAGTGGCCTCGCCGCGGGCGAGCCCGCGGCCGCGGCCAGCGCGCGGCACGCGGCGCGGCGGGCGGCGGGCGCGGCGGCCGCGTCGCGGACGGTGCGCACGAGGAGCGGGCCGAGCGCGGCGGCGCGGCCGGGGTCGGCCGCGGCCGCGCCGGCAGCGAGCGCCGCCCCGAGCGCGTCCAGCGCATCCGCCACACCTCTGTCGTCGCCATCCGCCGCCGCGTCGGCGACGACATAGACGAGGGGGTCGACCCAGCCCGCGGCCGCGAGCGGGCCGCGCAAGGGCGAGGACGCGGCGAGGGCCTTCATGGCTGCGACCGTCGTGGCACGTAGTTGCGTCAAGGATGGATCGGCCGCCGCTGCCGTGGCGGCGGCCGCCAGGGCGGCGGCGCCGCCGGCGGCCGCGACTTTGCCAGCGTCGAGCGGCCCGCCGTCGGCCCACGCGCCCAGGAAAGAGGCGGCCAGCGCTCGCGTCGCGGGATCCGCTTCGTTGTCCGCCAGAACGTCGGCCACCGCGCGCACGTCGCCGACACGGGCTGCGGCGTGGCTTGGCGGGCGCGCGCGGTCGCCGCGGCGCGCGCGCGCGGCGGCCGCGTCGGCGGCGGCGGACGACGCGGCCGCGGTGGCCGAGCTAGCCAGCTTTTCGGGATGCATCGATCCCTGCACCAGCTTGAGCAGGCGCGGCCGTGCCCGGGGCGCGGCCAGCACCGCAGGCGCCGTCCGTGCGTCGGCGAGCAACGCGGCGAGAGCAAACGCCGCCCGGTCCCCCGCGTCCCCGGGCTGGACAGCCGCGTCCAGCAGCCAGTTGCCCAAGCGGGCGCCTCCCACGTCGGCCAGGGAGGCGCGCGTGTCGGGGCGGGAAGCCCACGCTGCAGCGACCGCGGCGGCCGACCCGCGCGCGGGGGGGCCGTCGCGGGCGAGGGCTGAAGCTAACGATGACGCGGCGCGCACGCCGCGCGCGGCGCGGTCGGCGGCTGAGTCGAGGACGTCCTAATAAGGGAAAAGACAGAAGGTGGTGTCGCGTCAGCGTGCGGAAGTACGCCCGTCCCGCCCCGGCGCCCGCCCGCACCCCAGCAGACGCAATCGCAACTACTCATCCTTCTCCCGCTCACCGTCGCCCGCGCCACCGCCCCCCTCGCCCTTCCTTCGGCATCCGCCCGTCGCGCCTCGGCCCTCTCGTCGTCTTCCGGCACCATCAGAAACGCGGCCGTCGCGCCCGCGATGGACGACGCGGCCACGGTGGCCAGCGCGCGCTTCCACGCGGGGCGGCGTGCGGCAGTCGCCGCAGTCGCCATTGGGAGGGGCGCCGGCGCCGGAAACGCGCTCTCCGAGATGCACGGGTCACGCGTCCGACATGGCGCAAATGGTGCGGCGGGCCCGGGGGCCCGGCCGCGGCTTGGTCTGCCACGCGCCGCCGACCGCATCGACGCCACTCCCCTGCGGCCCCGCCGCGTCGCGCCCCGCCCCGCGCCCCGCGCCCACGCGCGCGGCTTGCTTCGCGCGCCTGCGGCCGCCATGGCGTCCGTCGGCTCCCTGGGCGACTCGCTTGCGGGCGACGAGCCTGCCTCGCCGCACGGCCCCGTGTCGCGGTCGGCCAGCATGGTGTCGGTGCCATCATCCCGCGTCGGTGGGTACTGGGAGTGAAAGGTGGCGGCGGACGCGGGCACTGCCGCGTGCCGCCGCGCGGCGGCGGCACCGATTGCGGGCTTGCCTGCCGCGGCTGCCACCATGGGGACGGAGCATGGATCACGCTCGGTCAATGGATGGCGCGCGACCGGCGGGCCGTGGTCGCCGCCGCCGCAGGTGCCGGGGCGGCCCTTGACGAAGCCCTGCCCCCCCCCCTTTTCCCTCCTTAGACCGCCTCCTCCTCCAGCGCATGCGCAAGTCCCAGTCCGGCACCACCCTGTACGGCGACGGCGTCGCCGCCGACACGGCGGCGGCGGCGGCGGCACGCGCGGTCGCCGCCCTGGCCCCGACCGGCGAGTCGCGGCTCATCGTCGTCGCCAACCGGCTCCCCGTCTCCGCCTCGCGCGACAAAGGGGGGGCATGGAACCTGCAGGTTTCGGCCGGCGGGCTGGTGTCCGCGCTCATGAGCGTGCAGAATTTCGACACGGTGTGGGTTGGGTGGCCGGGCGTCTACGTGTCCGCCGGCCCCGACCGCGACGCGCTCACCGCCGCGCTCCACACCGCGCGCTACGCCCCCGTCTACCTGGACCCGACCACGGTCGACCTGCACTACAACGGGTTTTGCAACAGCGTGCTGTGGCAGTTGTTCCACTATGTGCCGCTCAACCTCGACTCGACGCTGGACGAAACCAAGACGCTGCAGACGCAGTGGGCCGCGCACCAGGCCGCGGCGGCCGCGTTTGCGGATGCCGTGCTGGCCATCTACCGGGACGGCGACGTTGTGTGGGTGCAAGGTGAGAGGCGGGAGGGGGGACGGGTGGGGGCGGGGACGCGCGCGGCGACACCGCCAACACCGCCCCCCTCCTCTCCTCCACCCCCAGACTACCACCTCATGCTCCTCCCCGCCCTGCTCAAGCTGCGCGCTCCCCGCATGAAGGTGGGCTGGTTCCTGCACACCCCCTTCCCCTCGTCGGAAATCTATCGCACGCTCCCCGTGCGCGAGGAGGTCCTGCGCGCCGTGTTGCGCGCCGACCTCGTCGGCTTCCACACGTACGACTATGCGAGGCACTTTGTGTCGGCTTGCACGCGCATCCTGGGGTTGGAAGGGACGCCGGAGGGGGTGGAGGACGCGGGGTCGCTCACGCGCGTCGCCGCGTTCCCCATCGGCATCGACCCGGAGCGCTTCTCGGCGGCGCTCGAACGGCCGGACGTACGGTCCAACATCGCGCAATTGCTCAACCGCTACGCGGGGCGCAAGGTGGAGATAGGTGGAGACGGGGGAGACGCGTGGCGGCCCTCGCGCGTGCCCGTCCCCAGCCCACGCCCCCTCCTCTCTCTCTCATCCAGGTCATGCTCGGCGTGGACCGGCTGGACATGATCAAGGGCATCCCGCAGAAGCTGCTCGCTTTCGAAAAGTTTCTCGAGGAACACCCCGAGTGGCGCGACAAGGTCCTCCTCGTCCAAATTGCGGTCCCTTCCCGCACCGACGTGCCGGAGTATCGCAGGCTGCGGTCGCTCGTGCACGAGATCGTGGGCCGCATCAACGGCCGGTACGGCACGCTGACGCACGTCCCAATCCACCACCTCGACCGCCAGCTCGCATTCGCGGAACTGGCGGCGCTCTACGCCATCACGGACGTATGCCTGGTGACGTCGCTGCGCGACGGCATGAACCTGGTGTCGTACGAATTTGTGGCGTGTCAATCTGACAACGCAGGGGTTCTTGTTCTGTCCGAATTCGCCGGCGCAGCCCAATCCCTGGGCGCCGGAGCCGTCCTGGTCAACCCATGGAACGTGACCGACGTCGCGGCCGCGATCGGGGACGCGCTCACGCTGAGCGACGCGGAGCGGCGCGAGCGCCACCGCCAAAACTATCACCATATCGTCACGCACACCGCCCAAACGTGGGCCGACACGTTCATCTCCGAGCTCAACGACACGCACGTGGAAGCCGAACTGCGCACCAAGCACATTCCGCCCCAGCTCGACCCGCGCGCAGCGCGCGGCGCGCTCGCGCGCGCGCGGCGCCGCCTCGTCGTCCTCGGCGTCAACGCCACGCTCGTCGTCTCGCCAGAGGACGCGCCGCGCGCGGCCAAGCGCGCGTTCGACGCGCCGCACACGCCGGCGGTCGTCGCGGCGGCGACCAAGGCGTCGCTCGCCGCGCTCTCCGCCGACCCCTCCACCGTCGTCGTCATCTTCTCCGGCTCCGACCGCGCCAAGCTGGACGCCATGTTTGGCGACTTGCCGGTGTGGTTGGCCGCGGAGAACGGCGTCTTCCTGCGCGCGCCGCACGGCGGCTGGACCGCGCTCGTCGACCTCCCCAAAAAAGAGTGGATGGAGGCGGTCACGACCGTGTTTGACTATTTCTGCGAGCGCACGCCTCGGTCGTGCGTCGACGCCCGGTCCACGTCCGTCGTCTGGTCGTACAAGGCGGCCGACGCCGAGTTTGGCCGCCTCCAAGCGCGCGACCTGCTCCAACACCTGTGGACCGGCCCCATCTCCAACGCGCGCGTCGACATCGTGCAAGGTTCGCGTTCGGTCGAGGTGCGGCCGGTGGGCGTGTCCAAGGGGCTCTGCATGCAGCGCGTCGTCGGCGCGATGGCCGACGCGGCAGCGGCCGACGCGGCGGCGACGGGGGCGCCTCCGCCGCCGCCATTCGACTGTGTCCTCGTCGCCGGCCACTTTCTGTCGCGCGACGAAAACATATTCACATTTTTCGAGGGGCGCCTCCCGTCCGACGCCGACGACGCTGCGGCGACCTATCCTCCACGGCCCGGTGGCGCCACGTCCGTCGCCTCGTACAACGATGGACACGCGCTCAAGGGCGCGCCCGGCGCGACGCCGCCGAGGTCGCCGCCGGGGCCGCAGGCACGCGGGCCGCTCGAACCGCCCGCGCTCGGGGCCGGTGGCGGCGGCGTCACCACGCCCGCCCGCACGCCGCCCCCTCTGGCCCCTCTCCCCGAGGGCGTGCCCGTGGGCGACGTGTCACCCCCCCCGCGCGGCGGAGCAGCGAGCCCGGGGGCGGCGATGCCGGTGCCTCGCTCGCGGCAAGCCTATATTCCATCGGCCGGCGTCGCGGCCGCCGCGCCGCGCTCGCCTGGCGCGCCAGCGCAACCCTGGAGATCGTTGCAAGATGCGGGGGGGCTGGCGGCTGCGATTGCGGGGCGCGGGGAGGACGGCGGGCGCGGCGACCGGCGCGGCGACCGGCGCGGCGACCGCGGCCTCGCTGACCAGCCGCCCCTCGCGCCCGTGGGCGACTGGCACGGGGCGACCCTACTGCCGCTCCCTCCTCCCGCCCTATTCACGTGCACCGTGGGGCGGAAGCGGTCGCAGGCACGCTACTTTTTGCCGGGCGCGGGCGACGTCGCCGACCTGCTCGCGTCCCTTGCCGCCGACGCCACGGAGCGCGCGGCGGCGGCCAATGGGGCTTAGATGATTGTGGGGGCATTACAGTCTTTGATTGTTTGGGGTGGGGGAGAGAGGTGCGCGGGCCTGTGGTGCGGGAGGCGAACGGCGCGCGCGCACACCCGAGGGGCGCGTGTAACGCCTGTCGCCTCCCGACCGCCGCTGGCATGCGAGCCGCCGTAGCGCGGTGCCTGCCGGGCGCGTGGCGCGCGGTGGCTTGCGCGCCTCTGCGCGCTTCTGCGCACGCGCCCAGTCCGCCTGCCGCGGCCGCGGGCGCGGCGGCCCCGATGCCCGTCCTCGTCGCGGCTTCCCACGCGCCCGGCCACGCTTGGCCCGTCCCCGGCATCTCGCCCGAGTGTCCGGCGCGTGTCGACGCCGCGCTCACCGGCGCCGCTGCGGCGGGCGCCGCGGCGCCGGGGCCGTCCACCTGGCCGCCCGCCAGCCGGGCCGAGATCGAGGCGGTGCACGATGGTGCTTATATCGAATGGCTGGAGCGCGCATCGGCAGACGCGGCGGCGAGCGGGCGGCCTACAAAGGCCGCGGACTCGGACGACGAGGTGGAATTCACCTACCTCACCGCCTCCACCGCCACCGACGCCGCCCTGGCTGCGGGCGCCTGCCTTCACATCACCCGGTGCGTGCTGTCCTCCCCCACCCCCCTCCTCGGCCTCGCCCTCGTGCGCCCGCCCGGGCACCACGCCGCCCGCGGCCGGCCCGCGGCGCCGTCGGGCTTCTGTTACATCAACAATGTGGCCGTAGCGACTGCAGCAGCGATGCGGGCAGGCGGCGTGGGGCGAGTTGCCATTCTCGACATCGACGTGCACGTCGGCGACGGCACCGCATCCACCTTCGCGGCCGACCCCGCCGTCCTCGTGCTCGACGTGCACGAAGCCGGCATATGGCCCGGCGGCGGCGGCGTGGGGGAGACAGGGGAGGGGGAGGGGGTCGGCGCCACGATCAACGTGCCGCTGCCGCGCGGCGCGGGCGACGCCGCGGCGGCCGCCGTCGCGGCGCGCGTGATCGGGCCGGCGCTGGCCCGGTTCAAACCGGAGCTCGTCATCGTCTCGCTGGGCCTGGACGCGCACGCGGCCGACCCGCTGGGCGGGCTGGCGTGGACGGGCGCCGCGTACCGCGCGCTCGGCGCGGCCGCCGCCGCTGCCGCGCGCGCCACCGCGGGCGGCAAGCTGGTGGCGGTGCTGGAGGGCGGGTACTCGGCGGAGGGCATAGCGGACGGGGTGGCCGGCTTCGTGCGCGGGGCGGAGAGCGAGGAGGGCGCCTCTTCGCCTCCCCACCCTCCCCTGCCGCCCGACGCCGAGGCCGCCATCGCGGCCGTCATCGCCGAACACGGCCTGTAAAGAGTGACGTGCAGTCGAGCATGGTGCTTGCACGCGAAAGAATCTTTGAGAGGCAACACCTGACCTAGACCCCACTCTCTACCCCTCACGCCGCCGCCCGCCCCTCCTCTTTGGCGGCCGCCAGCGCGTCTTTGAGCAAGGGCATGGTCTCGGCGACGCCGCCGGTGACGGGCAAGTCGACGAGGACGCCGGCGGCTCGGAACACGTCTTCGACCGGCGCCGCCTCTCGCGCGTGCACGGCGAGCCGGTTCCGCACCGTCTCCGGGTTGTCGTCCGCGCGCACCTCCATGTGTGGCTCGCACTCCGGAGGGGGGAGCATGGGCGGCATGGTCACCGCGGGGAGGCCGCCCGCGGCGGGGAGTTGAATGTCGGCCACGTTGTAGCCCGCCCCGCACGCCCCGCACACGCGCCGCCCCAGGCACTTGTCTATGAGCACCTGCTCGCGCAGGGTGAGGTTGAGGGCGAGGCGGACGTCGGCGACGGCGAGGAGGTGGGTGGCCTGGGCCGCGGTGCGGGGGTAGCCGTCGAGGACCGCGGGCGTGCCCGCCGCCGCCGCGTGCGCCAGCCGCGCGCCCACCAGGTCGCGGACGAGGGCGTCGGGGAGCAGGTCGCCCCGCTGGACGACGGCGGCGGCCTGAGCGGGAGCGGGGAGGCGTGTCGGGGCGCGCGCGAAACGGCGGGCGCGCGGGCGGCGGCGGCGCGCGCCGGCGGCCGACGTGGGTGCGCAAGAGCATGCGGCGGCACGCGCGGCGGCAGGCAGCCGCCCGCGGCGCCCGCCCTGCCGAGTCCGGGCGCGCGCCGCGCCATCGCGCCCCGCCCTCCTCCCGCCACCATCCTCACCTCCCGCCCCAGCGGCGTCGCCGCCTTGATTTCGGCGCGCACGAGGTCGCCCGCGGAGACGTGGTCCGCGCCCAGGCGCGCCGCGACTCGGGTGGAATACGTCCCTTTCCCGACGCCCGGCGCGCCCAGGAAGACGAGGGCGATGGGCGGGCCGCCGGGGACCGGCGGCGGCCCGGGCAGCGTCCACGCGGCGGGGGCAGCGCCAGCGGCGGCCTCGCCCGCCGCCGGCCGGCCGCTGGCGGACGCGCCGCACGAGGCCGCCCGGGCGCGAGCGGCGCGGGCGAGGAGGAGGGCGGCTGGGAGGGGCCGCATGGGGGAGGAGTGTGGCGCGTCGACGGCCGACGGCCGCCGCGCCACGCGCCCGGCGCTGCGCTGTCGTTGCCTGGCCCGACGCGCGCTAGCCAGCCCTGCAGTGCTGCCGATCACAATAGTGCCCTCCACACGCCTTAAGCGCCCGGCACGTCCCCCCCCTCGGCCTTTTTGCGCGCGGCCGCCGCGCGCCGTTTGGCGTTTTTGCTCGCCGCCTTGCTGTCCGCCCCCAGGTCGGCCCCCGGCGGCAGCGGCTTGCCGATGCCGGGAGGTTTGGACGCCGAGATTTTGCGAGGCCCCCCTTCGTCGTCTGAGTTTGCGCCGATGACCGACCGCGCGGCGCGCTGCGTGCCGGGGCGCCCCCGCAGGTGTGGAGGCACGAACGCGGCCGGGCGGGCGGCCTTGGCGGTGGCGGCCTTGGCCGCGCCCAGCGCTCGCGGGGACGGCGGCGCGTCGGGAAACGCGCCGGCCGGCGCGGGGCGCCACGCGGCCTCGAGGAGGACAGGGAACGGCCGCTCCAGCAGCAAGCTCCCGTCATACTTGACGATGCGGATGCCGTTGTCCACGCGAAGACGCGGGGCGAGAGTCGCCACCAGCAACGACCGCCCATCCGGCGCCCAGTCGCACGTCACCCCGTTTTCCACCCGCGCCGCGCCGCACGGCTTGAGCTTGCCGTCCGCCTTGCGGTCGAAGATGGCGACGTCGCCCGCCAGGTTGCCAAAGCCTGCCAGGGCGAGGAAGCGGCCGTGGGGGGACCAGCGCGCGAGCGCGTGAGGGCCGGCGCCGAGGTCGTAGACCGCGTCGCATTTGGCGTTGAACAGGGTCGCTTTCGCGGGCATGTAGCCCGCCAACGCCACAAAGGTGTCGCCCTTGGGCGACCAGGACACGTCGTGGACGGGGCCCTCCTTTGGGAGCGGGACGAGGCAGTCCAGGGACCCGTCGGCGGCGAGAAAGTGGAGTTTCACGTCGCCGTAGTAGCTCTGATTGGTCGCGTCCGTGTCGGTCGCCACGCTGGCCAGAAGGGCGGTGGAGGAGGGAGCCCACAGCAGCGTCACTTGACTGGCCCTAAAGAACGAGCGCCGCGCGGTCGGCGGCGGCGGCCCCGCGTCAGCGCCGCCGCCCGTGCCGGCGGCGGGCAGGTCGGCCACGCTCCAGATGCCGACGTAGCCGGGCGAGCCTTTTTGTTCCGGGACGGCGGCCGCGAGGCGCGCCCCGTCGGGCGACGGCGCCGCAGCGCACACGCCGCGCAGGGGGAGCTTCCTGGCCACCCCCGTCGCCGGCCCCTTCGCCGGCAGGTCGTACACGTTGACCGCGTTGTTGACCATGTGGTAGGCCGCGCCGTCGCCGGCCGCGACGGCGAGCGGCGGGTTTGGGTCGCCGCGGCGCCACTGCGCGCGGTGGACCAGCGCGAGGACGCGCGCGCCGTCGGCGACGCGCCAGAGGACCAGGTTCGGGACGGCTGCCGCTTCGGCCTCGCCCTTGGCCGGCTTGGTCTGGGGGCGGGCGTAGCCGAGGAGGAAGCCGCCGCCGGGGGAGAACTCGGCGGCCGCCGCGCCGCGCAGGGCGAGTTTCGCCTTCTCTATGCCGCTCTCTGCGTCCACCAGGGTCACACCGTCGGGACTGACGAGGGCGAGGATGGCGCCGTCGGGGGAAAAGGCGGTCGGGTGCGTCGCGGGCAGGCTGAAGAGGAAGACGAGGCGGGGGTTGGCGCCTGGCTGCCGCAATCCGGCGCCCCCCACCACCCCTCATCCACGCACTGTTGCACGCCCGCATCGTCGGCGAGGCCGAGGTCCGCCGGCGCGCCGGGCGCGAGGGTGAGGAGAGACGCGTCGTCGGGGACGCGCACTGGGGAGCAGAGTGAGGGTGGGGGCCGCGTGGGATGCATGGCACGATGCCGCGTGTGCACTTGGCGGGCGCGCTGGCGGCGGCGACGCCCATCAAGCCGCGCCGCCCCGATCGGCCCGGCCGCCATCGCCGCCCGGTCGCCGACGCCTTCCCAAGCCCGCGGGACGATCCACACACAAGCCCACACGGACCCACGATCTTGAGGCGGGACGGCGGCGACGCCATGGCGGCGTGTGCGGCCGGCAGCGACGGACCCGCCGCTCTCGCCACGCCACGCCCACTCTCGCCACCCCCGGGCCCGCTCCACGCCCAAAGGAGTCTCCCCCGCGCGCGCCCCCGTCGCTCGCCGCCCTCAGCGAAGCCAGCCATGCAGGTAGGGGTGGGGAGGGTGGCGGCGACGCGGCCCGCGGCGCGGCCTCCTCGCCGCCGCCTCCCCTGGCCCCATGCGCCCCGCAACTCGCGGTGGACGGTGGTTGGGGGGCCAGTGGCGGTCGGACTGGGCGCCCTCGCCCCAGTTGGGGGCGACGGCAACGCGGACAGCGCGGCAGCGCGCCGCGTCGCCCGCCCGCGGTCGGCACGTGCGGCCCGCCCGGCGCCGGATGCCGCCCGCTTGGCGGCAGGCGATCCAGTGGGCATCTTTGGGAGCGGTGTCTGCGGTTGGGGGGGCGCCCGAGCGGGCGGCGGCGCGCGACGCGCCCGCCCGCGGCGCCCTCAACGTTCCCCCTCTTCCATTCTCAGGCCCGCAACCGCGGCAAGTCCAGCTGGGTCTACAACAAGAAGTTCCCGTCCCTGATCAGCCCCAAGTGAGAGGCCAGCCGCACGAAACCGCTTCGTTTTTGCTGCCTCACTAATCACCGCGACCGAGTCCTTTTCCTGTTTCCCGCACAACCATGTTGCCCGCCCGGGCGCGCGCCCCTGCCGCCCGCCGTGCCCCTGCGCCCCGTCGGGCCTGTGGGGCCGGCCCGCCGCGCGCCGCTGCGCGCGCCGGGGCCCACCCTCCCCCTCCCCCCTCCCCTCTCCCCCCCGCCGTGCACACCGACTTTCTTGTGCTCGGCTCTGGCATCGCCGGCCTCACTTTCGCGCTCAAAGCGGCACCGTACGGCCGCGTGGCGGTGGTGACCAAGGGCGCCGCGACCGACGGCTGCACCGCGCACGCGCAGGGCGGCATCTCCGCCGTCCTCTCCCCGCTCGACACCATCGACGCCCACATCGCCGACACTCTGGCCGCCGGCGACGGCGCGTGCGACCCGGCTGCGGTCGCGGCGGTGGCTGCGGATGGCGCGGCGGCCGTCCTCGAGCTCGCCGCCCTGGGCGCCCGCTTCGATGCCGACCCCGCGACCGGCGGCCTGCACCTCACGCGCGAGGGCGGCCACTCGGCCCGCCGCGTTGCGCACGCTGCGGACGCGACGGGGGCGGAAGTGGTGCGCGCGCTGCTCGCGGCGGCGCGCGCGCACCCAAACATCACCCTCCACGAGGGGCATGCGGCGTTGGACCTGGTCAAGGGAGACATCGGTGGCTCCCCTGCTTGCCTGGGCGCCGACACGGTCGTGTCGGCGACCGGCGACCGCGTGCGCTTTGCCGCGCGCGCGACCGTGCTCGCGACGGGGGGGGCGGGCCGCGCGTTTCCGCTCACGACCAACCCGGAAGTCGCCACCGGCGATGGCC
>Ga0315285_10001852_pt1 | contig 22158 bp, 19 predicted proteins | sample YL17G09_36_MG_FD_203698 | JGI IMG/M metagenome (GOLD analysis project Ga0315285, IMG submission 203698) | Sediment microbial communities from Yellowstone Lake, YNP, Wyoming, USA - YL17G09_36 | ecosystem: Environmental > Aquatic > Freshwater > Lake > Sediment | place: USA: Wyoming | collected...
CCCGCGTCGTGGCCAGTTTCGAGCACGGGGCGATCAGGCGTTGAATGATCATTGCCACCACCAGGTCCCGTTTCCGGCAGCGCTTGGACGCGATCACGTCCTCGATGCCCAGCCGCCGTATCGTCCCAAGAACGGCCTCGACATGACCGTGCGGGACCGAGCGCTCAATCCCAAACAAGCCCTCCTTGGGGACCATCGTTTCACCCTTCAAGACCAACCGGATCGTATCGACCAGTTCTTTGGGCCAGTCGGTCATATTGGCCAGCGTTTTCTTAATCGTCTTCTTGCCTTGCCGGCGACTTTCCCGCAGCAAGATGGCCGGTCGCGAGTTTCTATTCGGAACGTCGTCTACGTACATGACCGCATATATACATCATTTCACACGCAAAGTCAAGCATAATATTGCCAGTTACATGGGCGCAAATCGAAAAAGACGAAGAGACACACCTCCTTGAAGAGAAATCACTTGTGAACCAGATCAGAACAAATCCCGCCGGAACTTCAGCCTAACAGCGAGTCGAACATCGCCACCAGTTCCCGGTGCGCCTGGAACGGGAGCGGCGGGCGGTTTTCACGCGAGAAGAACCGCAGGTCGAGCACGTCCGAGCACGGCTGCAGCGTGCCGCACCACTCGCCCACATAGTAGCCGAGAACCGTCACGGCGCCGTAGAAACGGCTCTGCTGCGTGCTGACGCCGACCAGGCGGAGTGAGGCGATATCGAGCGTGGTTTCTTCGCGCATCTCGCGCACGATGGCTTCCTCGGTGGTCTCGCCAATTTCGACAAACCCCCCCGGCAGGGTCCACTCGCCCAGGCACGGCTCCACCGCCCGCTGCGCCAGCAGCAGGTTGTCGTCCCGCGTGATGAAACAACAGACCGCGGGCACGGGATTGCGGTAATAGAACCTGCGGCAGCGGTCGCACCGCGGCTGCTCCTTGTCGCCATCAAGGCACAGCCTCAGTCTCCCGCCGCAGATCGGGCAATAGTTCCAACAAAAATCTTCCGGGTCGAATGCCATGCCCTAACTTTAGCAGGCTTCATGCCAAACAACAAAGGAAAAGGCTGGAGTCTGGAGTCCGGAGTCTGGAGGAAAAGCAAGAGGAATCCGCGGGAAGGGCCGAATGAGAATCAAAACATAGGTCCCAATGGTCACAAGGGTCTCAATTATCCCACCAAAGAGTAGCTGGTCCTTCAGTTTGCCTTGTTTGCGGCGAATTGAAGCTTGAAGCCCCTGCCATGGACGACCACGGGGTCGACTACGGGCACGTGGCCGGATTCGGGCAAGACGGTTTTCATGGGCGAGGCGTTGAGGATGTCTCGCTCGATGTCGATGCCCGGCATGACGCGGACAAGCTCCATGCCCCGTTGCGTCAGCCTGAACACGCCGACGGTCGTGACATAAAAGACTTTTTTGCCGGTTTCGAGTGCTTCTTTTCCGCAGAACGTAATCTCGCGCACGTTCTCGAGGAACTTGGGCTTGCCCGGCTTGCGGATTTTGAGCTGGCCGTCCAGGAGTTCTATTTGGGCGTTGTGCATCCATGCGGTGACGAAAATGACGGTTTTGGCGGCGCTGGTGATGTCGATGAAGCCGCCCGGGCCCACGTAGTTGATTGGCCCGTCGCCACGTTTGGACACGTTGACGTTGCCTTCTCCGTCGGCTTCTAGCACGCCCAGAATGGTCACGTCGAGCTTCTCGTAACACATCCGGAAGATTTCCGGCGAGGACACCATTTTCTTTGGGCACGCGGCCCCGCCGAAAAACACACCCGGCGCCGGGATCCCGCCGATGACGCCGCTTTCGGTGAAAACGGTGACATCCTCGAGCAGGCCGGCCTCGAACAGCATCCGGCAGACTTCCTCGGGCAGGCCCGTGCCGATGTTGAGGTGGACGTCCTTGTGGGTGTTTTCGCAAAACGTGATGGCGGCCAGGCGCGCGAGGGCGTCGTCAACCCTCGAGCGGCGCGGCGTGATACCCAGCACCGTGTTGACGTACCTCAGCCGCTCGATGGCTTCGCCGACGGGTATGTCGCTCTCCGTGGTTAGACACGGCCAATGGTTGCGGTGCTTGATGGTGAGCGACTGCTCGGTGTCCGGGTCGTAGACGATCGCATCGACGTGTTCTGCAGGGATACCGATCTCGCCGTAACCTTTCTCGACAATCCGGCCGACGTTGACGATGACGGGGCCGCCGTTGAACCGGGCCGCGCGCGCCACTTCCACGGATTCGGCGATCACGGCCGCATGCCGGAAGTAAATGTTGCCTTCCCGGTCGGCGGCAGGCGCGGAGAACATGGCGACGTTGATCTTCGGCGCCCTGTACCGCAGTTGGGTGCCTTCCACCGTGACCAACTGCTCGCCCGCGGGATTGAACAGGTTTGAGCCAGTCCCCACGCGGGGATCGAGGAACGTGCCGGCGCCTGTCCGGCTGAGCATCGAGTATTCGCCGCGGCCCTGGCCGTCAATGAGCTGGGCCAGGATGCCCTGCGGCATGCACTGCAATTCGAGCTTCCCCGCTTGCGCCAGCTTGAGCAGCGATTTGAACGTCTCCTGATGGCCCGTGATGAGGCGCGTCACCAGGCCATCGAGGCCAATCTCCTCCATGCTGCCCGGCACTTTGCCCCGGCCGCCCTGCCCGCCCGTGCACAAAAACGTGAGGTTGGCGGGATGGCCGGTTTCTTGGTACACCTCGCGGAGCGCGAAATACATGATGCGCTGAAGCTGGTTGCCCGCCAGGCCGGACGTGCCGACCATGTCCCCGTCGTTGATCAGCTTGACGGCGTCGCGGGCTCCCATGAACTTGGGATTGCCGGGGACGGTGTAGCGGTAGTGGGTGTTGCGTTTCTTCCAATTCAGGCGCCATTTCATGATGTGATACAGGAGGGACGCTTTTGTAAGCACATTCATGAAAATAAGGCCCTGCAACGATTATAACGGATGAACGGACTAAACCGACTTCGACGATGCTAACAGCAGCCGCGCCGTTGGCGCAACAAAAAAATCAGCCCGTGCGGCTAAATCCCGCCGTACTGCCGCTTGTAGTACTCCAGGTACTCGCCGGTTTTGATCTTGCGCCACCACCCTTCGTTCTGCTGATACCACTGCACCGTTAGCTCAATGCCCTTGTCCCAGTCCATAGAAGGGGACCAGCCGAGACGCTTGAGTTTAGCCGGGTTGATCGAATACCGCCTGTCGTGGCCGGGCCGGTCGGGGACGAGCCGGATCAGGTCTTCGCTCTTGCCCATGATGGCGAGTATGCGGCGGGTCAGCGCGATGTTTTCGCGCTCGTTGCCGCCGGCGATGTTGTAGATTTGGCCGGGCTCGCCTCTGCGCAGCGCGCAATCGATCCCGCTGCAATGGTCTTCGACGTACAGCCAGTCGCGCACGTTGTGCTCGCCGCCCCGGTACAAAGGCAGGGGGAGGTTGTCGATGGCGTTTGTCACAAACAGCGGCAGGACTTTTTCCGGGTATTGGTTCGGCCCGTAGGTGTTTGAGCCGCGCGTGATGATCACCGGCGCCTGGAACGTCGTGAAATACGCCATACCCATCAGTTCGCCGCCGGCCTTGCTGGCCGAATACGGGTTGCGCGGCGAGATCGGGTCCGTCTCCGAAAACGACCCGCGGTCAATGCTGCCGTAGACCTCGTCGGTCGATACGAGCAGGACCCTGCTGGTGCCCAGCTTGCGCGCGGCCTCGACGATGTTGTGGACGCCGCGCACGTCGGTGTCGATGAATTCCGACGCGCCGAGGATGCTGCGATCGACGTGAGTTTCGGCGGCGAAATTGACGACGGCGTCGCAGCCGGCCATCGCTTGGGCGAGCGCGCCCGCGTCGGCGATGTCGCCACGGATGAATGTGTAACGCGACTCATCAATCCCTTTGAGGTTGTCGAGGTTGCCGGCATAGGTCAGCTTGTCGAAATTGACGACTGTCACCTCCGGATAGCGGTTAAGCTGGTACTTGACGAAATGCGAGCCGATAAACCCTGCCCCGCCCGTTACCAAGATGCTTTTCACTGGTTTTGCCGCCTCCTTTGGATGTAACTGGCGAGCGCCTCCTGCCAGGCGCGCATGGTATTGCCGGTCAGCTTCTCATATTTCTCGTTGGAGAGCACGGAATACAACGGCCGCTTCGCCTTCATCGGGAAAGCCTCCGCGGAACACGGTTCCACGGGCGTATCGAGCCCGGCCAGATCAACAATTTTTCGCGCAAACTCGTAACGCGAGCAGGACCCGCTGTTGACGACATGGAACGTGCCGATCGCGCCGGTCGATGCCAGCGCCGCCGTGGCTTCCGCCAGATCGAGCGTGTAGGTCGGCGAGCCAACCTCGTCCTCGACGACCGTGAGCGAGGGGCGCGTTTGCGCGGCGCGGAGGATTTTCTCCACGAAGTTGTTGCCCCCGGGGCCGTAAAGCCACGCGGTCCGGATGATGCAGTGGCGGTCATTGTTTTCGCGTGTCGCTTCCTCGCCGGCCAGCTTGGATTTCGCATAGAGGCAAAGCGGGGCCGGGGCGTCGTCGGGTGCGTAGGGAGCACGCTTTATGCCATCGAAGACGAAGTCGGTGCTGTAGTAGACAACGGGGGCGCCGGCCCGGGCAGAGGCCCGCGCGATGTTTCCCGCGCCCGTTTCATTGACGCGGAACGCGGAGACCGGGTCGTCTTCGGCCGCTTCGACATCCGTGTACGCGGCGGCGTTGACCACCAGATCCGGCCGGCCATCCCGCACGTACCCGTCCACCGCATCGAAATCGGCGATGTCCAGTTCGGGGAGGTCCGCCGCGTAAACCTCGCCGCCGCGGCGAAACCGCGCGCACAGGTCGCGCCCCAGTTGGCCTTTCGATCCGAATACGATTGTCAGCATGATGCCCTATGCGGCCTCACGGCCCGTTGCGGTCCCATTGTACACGATTTCAAAACGCCCACCCATTCGGCAATCCTGCAACTATTATACTTATGTCCCTATTCGTTCAGCTAAAGATTTGGCCCTGCAGGCCGATGAACTGGGTAAGCCGAGACAAGGAAGTCGAAGGCGGCAGGACGAGCGACACGGAGGTCGCGAAAATTGAAGAGAGACTGACGCAAACGGTGGGGCGCTTATCCCGGCGCCAACGCGGCCAGCGTTTGTTTTCCCGGTCTTCCTCCTTGAGTGGCGCCATGACTCGATCGTGGCGCTTTTTCTTTGCCTGCCACTAAAGTTTAGGGACTCGCAGCCGATAAGAAAGGCGTAAGGTTCGGACACTTGAATCCAATCAAGAACGCGCCGGTGGGTGTCAATCCCAACACCCGGCAGTCCGGCACCGTCCTAAGAATCTTACCTCCTTTGAGTGCGCCATGACGCGGGTTATGGCGCTCTTTTTGTCGCCGCCGTTGAAACACCCCCCGCGTATGAACCCATTCCGCTAAAGTTCACCGAACTGTCAGCCGATAACCTCCATAGAGCCGGACAGGGAGGTCCAAAACATGACAAGGACGTCTCCGGCCTTAAGGCCGGGTTGCAGGGACGGTTGAATCGGGCTCGGCGCACGGCCCCTTCGAGGGCCAGCTGCAAGGATTCGACAGTCAATCCTCTGAGAGTGGCGCTGTGGTGGCCAAAACGACGGCCGGCACGGCGCCAATTCTTTAAATGGAGTCTGGAGACCGGAGTCTGGAGGAAAAATCAGGGAGAGCGCGCACAGCCGGAAAGGATGGGACCATTGGGACCATTGGGACTATTGAGACGATTGGGACTTATGTGTTCAATCCGCGCCCATTGATATGCCTTGTTTTTTCCTCCAGACTCCGGTCTCCAGACTCCAGACTAATACTCCACTTCCATCAGCGCGAGGCCGTGGGCCGGCGCCGTGTGGCCGCGGTATGGACCCGGCGAGTTGAGCCGCTCATCGATCGCCGACCCGGGCAGCAGGCCGCGCGTAATGTCAATCATGGTACCGGTAAGGTTGCGCACCATCTTGTAGAGGAACGCATCGCCGCGGAATTCGAGCCGCCACAGGCCCGCCGCGTCCATGGGGCCGGCAAACCCGCCCGGCAGCAGATCGACCGAATGAAGCGTGCGGACGGTCGTCGTGGTCGAGGCGCCCGCGCATTGAAACCCGGCAAAATCCCTGCGGCCCGTGATCTGCCTCGCCAATTCGGCGAGCCGCTGCAGATCCACGCGCCATGGGACAAGCCACGCATACCGCGCCGTAAACGGATCCGGGAATTTCGCCAGTGAAAACGCATAGGCGTACCGTTTGCCTGTCGCGGAATAACGCGCGTCGAAATCATCCGGCACAACCTCGACCGACTCCGCGCGCAGGTCCGGACTGAGCATACCCGAGATCGATCTCCGCAGCCTGTCCGTATCTGGTTCGAGCGGCCATTGAAAATTGCAGACCTGCCCCAGCGCGTGGACGCCCGCGTCGGTTCTGCCGGCCGCGCGCACGCGAACCGGTTGGGACGCGATTGTCGACAGGACGCGCTCAAGTTCCCCCTGGACGGTTCTCAGGCGCGGTTGGACCTGCCAGCCGGCGAACCCCGACCCGTCGTACCTGACCGTGGCCTTGATGTTCACGTTGCCCGGGCCGCGCGCACCGCGTCGGCAAACCGCCGGGCGTTATCGGTCAGTCCCTTGTAATCGCGGGCCGCCACGAGTTTCTTGCTCGCGAGGTTGCCGCCGACTCCCAGCGCCGACGCGCCCGCCTTGAGGAACGCGCCGATGTTGTCGAGCTCGACGCCGCCGGTGGGAACGAGCGGCACCTGCGGCAACGGGCCTTTCAGTGCCTTGATGTAATCGGGCCCGCCGATGCTGGCCGGAAACACTTTGACGAAATCCGCCCCGTTTTCCCACGCCGTCAGGATTTCGGTGGGCGTGTACGCGCCCGCGAAGATCGGTTTGCCGTACCGGCGCGCCATCTGGATGACGGGGATCGACAGCGTCGGCGTCACGACGTACTGCGCCCCCGCCAGGATCGCCATCCGGCACGTCTCCGAATCCAGCACCGTCCCCACGCCCAGCAGGACGTCCGACCCCGCCAGGTTTTTTGACGCGGTCTCGATGCACTCGAGCGCGCCCGGCGTCGTCATCGTCACTTCAATGCACGGGACGCCGCCCGCGGCAACGGCTTCCACGACTCGAGAAAGCTCCTCGCCGCCCGACTCGGCGGCCGAATCGGCGCGAACCACGGCCACAATGCATTTGTCCAACACGTATTGAATAGCGGCGTACTTGTCCATAATGGATCTCCGGTGAATTCCCGGGCATTGCATCACACAGGCCGCAACCGATGCAAGCTTTTGGCACATCGGATCGGTCGGATCCGTCGGATCGGTCGGATCGGTTCTGTAGCCCGCGTGCACAAAACCCCAAAAATTCGTTATAGTACCCGAGGGAGGATCCGGAATGGCAAGACCAGTAGCGTTTGCGGTGGGCGCACACCCGGACGATATCGAGTTCATGATGGCGGGCACGATGTTAATGCTGGGCCGGGCGGGGTATGAACTGCACACGATGAACATCTGCAACGGCTCGTGCGGGACCGCCGTCGAAAACCGCGAAGCCATCATCGCCCGCAGAACCGCCGAGGCCAGGGAGGCCGCACGCACGCTGGGCGCGCAGTTCCATGAACCGCTGGTGGACGACATCGATCTGTTTTACGAGCCGGGCGTCCTGCATCGGGTGGGGGCGGTGATGCGGGATGTGAAACCGACCGTGCTGCTGACGGCGTCGCCGCAGGATTACATGGAAGACCACATGACGGCGTCGCGCGTGGCCGTGACGGCGGCGTTCTGCCGGGGCATGCGCAACTTTCCAACAGAACCGCCGCGCCCGCCCATCGACGTCGAGGTGACGGTGTATCACGCGCTGCCCTGGGGGTTGCGCTCGAGCCTCCGGCGCGTCGTCCGCGCCGGCCAGTACGTTGACATCGCGCCGGTGCTTGAACAAAAGCGGGCCGCGCTGGCGTGCCACAAAAGCCAGAAAGAATGGCTCGACGCCAGCCAGGGGCTCGACAGTTATCTGACCACCATGGAAGAAATGAGCCGGGAGGTCGGCAAACAGTCGGGCCGGTTCGAGTACGCGGAGGGATGGCGGCGTCATCTGCATCTCGGTTTTTGCTCGGAGACGGCCGACCCGATTTCAGACGCGGTTGGCAAACACGGAATCATATCGCGGGCCTACGAGGACGGCCTGGACAGGGCTTGACGCGCGCCGCGCGCGCCGAAAGGAGAAACCAATGGCTATCGATTTGATCGGCACCATCAAAGGCTCGCTGCTCGAGGGCTATTTCCCGGCAGGGTGGGATCTGAAAAAACTGGATGAAATCTGCTCGCAACCGCCGGAAAAAGCCGCCGCCCGCGAGAAATGGTGGAACAAGGCGTTCACACCGGTCCCGTGCGACTCGCTCGAAGATTTCAACATCATGCTTGGCCACGAAATCGCCCTCGAGATCGCCAACGCGGCCAAAACCGGGCACGAAATTGTGTTCATCCTGCCGGTCGGGCCGATGGGCATGTACAGGTGGGTCGTGTTCTTCCTGAAAGAATGGAACGTAGGCTGCCGGCACGTCCACGGGTTCAACATGGACGAGTGGAGCGACCACGCCGGCAATACGCTCCCCGGCAGCAACCCCGGCGCATTCCAAAACGCCATGGAACAGGCGTTCTACGGCCCGCTGGGCAAGTTGACGGTGCCCAAGAACCAGCGGCATTTCGCCACGCGCCGCGAGTTGCCCAGGTACGGCGGCCAAATCAGGGCGCTCAAGGACAAAGGCGCGCGGCTGGTGACGGTGTTCGGGATTGGTCGCGCGTGCCACATCGCGTTCTGGGAGCCCCATTTCGCCGCCGAGTTCAAGTCGGTGAACGAATGGAAGGCGCAGGAATACCGGTTGGGCGCGATGCTTCATCCCATGACGATCGAGCAGAACGCCATCACCAGTTTCAAGAGCCGGACCACGCTCGTCCCCACGACCGCCAACACGGTCGGGCCGGGGCTGTTCCTGAAATCCGACAAGATCATCGGCGGGGCAGACGGCTCTCTCGGGCGCGGCATGATGTGGCAAGGCATGTCGTTGTGGATGACGCTGCACCACGCCCCCACGCCGTGGATTCCCAGTACGTTCATGCCTACGCTGGCCGGCAAGCTGTTTTTCCTTAAAGAACTCGCCGGCCCGCTCGAGCCGGAGTGCAATTAGGCAAGAATTTGAGCGGGCGGCGCCGTAGGTCCGAAATTATTTCGGACCTACTATTCGTCGCGGGAAAGGAGCCGAAACGTCACACGAGGAGGATTTGCGATGACCGAGCGGGATCTGTTTCGTGTGCGGATCGCGTTGGTGCAGGCATTCCTGCGCGACAACCAGTACGACGGCGTGCTGATTTCGCGGGTGGACAACTTTGCCATGGCCACCGGCGGCAAGCGCAATTACGTCTACATCATGGGCGACATCGGCGTATGTTCGCTGTTCGTCACGGCCGGCGGCGACGTCTACTACGTCAGCAACAACATCGAAGAGGCCCGAGTGATGGAAGAGGAACTGGCGGGGTTCGGTTGCAAAATTCGCCGGTTCCTTTGGTTTGAGACAAGCGCGGCGGAAGTGGTCCAGCGGGAATTTCGCGGCAACTTCGTGTCCGACGACGGGTCGCTGGGCAAGAACGTGCACGACGAGATGGCGTACGTCCGCTCGCTGTTGACGCCGGACGAACTCGAGAAGTACCGGCGGCTTGGAAAACTGGCCGCGGAAGCCATGACGGCCGCGGTCAAGTCGGTCGAGCCGGGCATGCCGGAGTGGGACATCGCGGCGCGGCTCGTCGCGGAAGGCACCGAGCGGCGGTGTCTCGTGCCGGTGTCTCTTATTGCGGCCGACGAGCGGATCGCCAAGTACCGCCACCCGATCCCGACCGAACAGCCGCTGCTCAGGGGCGAGAACTCGGAACGCCCGGTTCGCCGGTACGTGATGATCGTCGGCTGCTTTTGGAAAGAAGGTTTAGTGGCGTCGATTACGCGGTTTCGCCAAGTCGGCGACATCCCTCCGTCGATCCACGACGCCTACGCCAGAGTGGCCGGCGTCGACGCGCTCATGCAGGAAGCCAGCGAGCCCGGCAAGACGCTGGGCGACGTGTTCTCCGTGTGCCAGGCGGCGTATGCGCGGCTCGGATTCCCGGCGAACGAATGGCATAACCACCACCAGGGCGGGACCGCCGGTTACGCCGGCCGGACGTGCAAGGCGACGCCCGGCGAACGGTTCCCCATCCTCGAACCCGGATGGAGCGAGCGTGTCAAGGACATATCAGACATTTCCGTCGAGTTCGGGCAGGCCTTTGCGTGGAACCCCTCGGCGGTCGGAGTCAAGTCGGAAGATACGTTCATCTTGATGCCGGACGGGCGGAAGGAGATTGTGACCACTACGCCCACACTGCCGCGGGTTGACCTCGAGGCGGTGCTGGGACGAAAAACAACCGTGACCAAATCCGGCATCGCCCGCGCCTGAAAAAGCGTTCTTATGGAACACATCAAGAAGATCCGTACTGACCTCGAAACCGCACTGGCCGCCCTGCCATGGGTCGACGTCCACACCCACATCGATTCCGCCCACCTCTCCGCACGCGGGCTCGACGACATCCTCCTCTACCACATGTCGATCAGCGACCTGTACGCCGCCGGGTGCGGATGCGGCGCTCGGCTCAGCGAAGACAGAACCGAAGAAGAAGCCGTTTTCCGCCTCGAGCAGGCGATTCCGTGCCTGCCAAAGACGTTCAACACGTTCATCGCGTGGGGCATCAGGATCATCCTCGAGGACCTGTACGGGTGGCGCGAACCCGTCACCCGCAACAATTGGCGGCGGTTGCACGCCCTGATCGCCGAGCGCAGCGCCGACCCCGCCTGGCCCCGCGAAATACTCAAGCGGGCGGGCATCGTCCGTTCAGCGACGGAACTGTGGCGCGGCCGCGACGGGTCCGCCGACGACTTGTTCGATTACAGCCTCGAGTGGGCGTTTTTCTCGCGCACCCAGTGCGGGCAGCCCGACATACCTCTGTACGAACTCGAACGGGCCTGGGGCGAAACCGAACCCGGCAAACCCCTCCCCGTCACGTTCGACAGGGCTGCCGCCGCGCCCCTCCCGCGCACAATCCGCGGCCTCACCGACGTGCAAGACGCCGTCAGTCATTACGCAAGGCTCATCCCCTATGGAAAAGTGTTCTCAACCGCCACGCATTTCTCGACTGAAATCGACTACGCGCCGGTGAATGACACCGCGATGGCGGAAGCCCTGCGGACGAGGCATGCGGCGACTGATAAGCAACGGGACGTTTACGCCAGCTACATCACCCATGCCCTGCTCAACGAATTGTCGAGGCACGGCAGCGAGATCGCGTTCCAGTTCTCACTGGGCGCGGAGCCGCTTCCCCACGAATCCGCCAGTTGCCTCAGGCAGCGCACCATCGGGCAGTTGGCAGAACTGATCAACCGGTTCCCGAGCTTGCGGTTCGTGTGTTTTCTCTCAAGCCGGCACGCCAACCAGTCCCTGTGCACCCTTGCGCGTGAACTGCCCAACCTTTCCCTCGCCGGATACTGGTGGCACAACTTCTTCCCCGGAACCATCCGCCAGGTGTTCGAGGAGCGGCTCGACATGCTCCCCCTCAACAAGCAGATCGGTTTTTTCAGCGACGCCTACTGCGCCGACTGGGCGTATGCAAAAGCCGGCCTCGTGCGCAAACTGATGGCCCAAGTACTGGCAAACAGGATCGACTCAGGCCAGTACAGTTTCGACGACGCCGTCAACATCTCCCGCGCACTCGTCCACGACACCCCCCTCAACGTGCTCGGAATCCGCCTGAAAAAATAGAACAGGACATCTCCGGACGCTGCCCTCATCGCGCCGCCGCAATGCCTTAACCTGAGACTCCTTCCTATACTCGCGGTAACGTAATCCCGAAGGGATAAAGGTGCCGTAGCCGGGGGTGCGGGAGCGCGAGTCTTCGAGTGCGACCAAACCCCGGTAGCGATGGCGGTGACGTAATCCCGAAGGGATGTGGGTGCCATAGCCGGGGGTGCGGGAGCGCGAGTCTTCGAGTGCGACCAAACCCCCGGTAGCGACGGGTCCCGCGTTATAGCCCCGCAAGGGGCGCAGGACCTTTACAACCAGATGTACCGTTCGTCGTATTCGACGCCGCACGCGTCCAAAAGGCGGCGAAATTCATCCTGAAATGATCGTTTTTTGTGGTGCTCTTCTTGTTTCTGAATATACCTTCTGACAGTAGGAATTTGTGAGGGGCTGACACTGAATGCGCCAAATCCTTCTTGCCAATAGAACCTGCAGGTGAGGAGCTTCTCCCTGTTGATCCACCCGGACGATTTACTCTTGATGGTTTTTACGAGATCCGAAACGGAGACGTCGGGTTTCCATCGAATGAGAAGGTGGAGGTGGTCCGGCTGTCCATTGATCTCGATGGGGAGGCCGCCCATCGAGCGGATTATGCCCGCGATATAGTTGTAGGTCCTGGGTCTCAACTCGGGCGTGAGCAATGGACAGCGCTCTTTTGTGCTGAATGTTATGTGGTAGTTGAGCGAGGTGAATGTACCCCCCATGGCGGTTCCTCCCTATAGTCCTGCGCCCCTTGCGGGGCTTTCAGGGTTCGTTTTCTCCTCCGGGGGTTTGGTCGCACTCGAAGACTCGCGCTCCCGCACCCCCGGCTATGGTACCTTCAATCCCTTCGGGATTATAAAAGATACGAACGACGACAAGCGATTGCACCCCCGGCTATGGTACCTTCAATCCCTTCGGGATTATAAAAGATACGAACGACGACAAGCGATTGCACCCCCGGCTACGGCACCCGCAATCCTCCGGGATTGCCGAGACGTCAACGACGACCGTGTCCTTCGGCTGCACTTTGCATTCGTTATGGATTGTACAATGACGCGAACAAGGACGTCGGGCCAGCATGACCTTAAGGCGCTGTTTCAGTTTGGGATTATAAACACTCAGCTCCGCATGAGCAACGTCCGGCATCCGCAATCATCAGTATCGAAGGGACGATGTTGCCATAGCCGGGGGTGCGGGAGCGCGAGTCTTCGAGTGCGACCAAACCCCCGGTAGCGACGCCCCCCCGCGTTATAGCCCCTCAAGGGGCGCAGGACCTTTACAGGGACGTAGTTTGGTTGTGCCGTCCGTGGATCCGGAACGTAGGTTGCCCTACCATATTTCCGTCAGGCGATCTCTCTGGCGTTCTTGACGATTTTGGAAACCAGCCCGTATTGGACGGCTTCCTCGGCGGACATCCAGAAGTCGCGGTCGCTGTCGACGGCCACTTTCTCGATGGCCTGTCCGGTTTCGTCGGAGATGAGCTTATTGAGCCGCTCGCGGATCTTGAGGATTTCCCGCGCGGTGATGCGGATATCGGACGCCACGCCGGCCGCGCCCGTGCTGGGCTGGTGCATCATGAAGCGGGTGTTGGGCAGGGCGTAGCGGTCTTCGCGCCCAGCCGCCAGCATGATGGGCACGCCCATGCTGGCCACGAACCCCGCGCCGATGCAGATCACCTTCGATTCCACGTAGCGCAGGATGTCGTAAATGGCAAACCCCACGTCCACCATCCCGCCGGGCGTGGCTACCAGCACGCGGATCGGGTCGTGCGAATCCGAGTCCAGCACCAGCGCCTGCGTGATCACGCGCTCCCCGAGATCCTCTTCGATAGGGCCGTTGATAAGAATTGTGCGCGATTTCAACAGCTTTGCAGTGATGATACCGGCCCCTCGCTCCTCTTTTTCTTCTTCGGGACAAGGCATGGCTATTCCCTCGTTATCGTTTCATAACAAATCGCACCATTTTGCCATTCCGCCCCGGATCCGGTCAAAAAAGTCCGGAGTCTGGAGTCCGGAGTCTGGAGGAACTGCAGATTTCGGATTGCGGATTGAACTACCGAGACAGAAATTTGGTGGCGGCCCGAACTTCAACTGTCCCGGTCGTCTCAATCGTCTCAATTATGCCAATCGGCCCAATCGGCCCAATGGTCCCAATCGTCCCAATCGCGCCAAAGGCCCAACGGTCTTGTTTCTTCTCTGGCCCGCCTGAATCGACAACATCCTGTTAATCCCGTTATCCTGTCGAAATGAAGAGTCTGGACTCCCCCGTCGAAGCCATCTCGGGCATCGGCCCAAAACGCGCCGGCCTGCTGGCGAACCTGGGCATCACGACGGTGCGCGACCTGTTGTTCCACCTGCCGCGCGACTACCAGGACAGGCGTCACGTCACGCCGATAGCCGAGGCGCGCGAAGGCGAAACGGTGACGGTCGAGGCGGAGGTGGTGAAAGTGCGGCAGGTCCGGCTGCGTGGGCGGATGTCGCTGGCGGTAGTGACGTTGCGGGACTCTTCGGGCGAGATGCAGGCGACATGGTTCGGCCGGGGGTTTCTGGCCAAGGCGTTCGTGGCCGGCGCGCGCGGGCTGTTCACGGGGCCGGTGGGCAAATACAAAGGCCCGGCGCTGAAAAACCCCGACTACGAGATGTTGTCGGGCGACGAGGAGGACCGGCTGCACACGGGCCGGATCGTGCCCATCTATAGACTCACGGAGAAGGTGACGCAACGGATGTTGCGGCGGTGGGTGTGGGACGCCCTGAACGCGTTCGGCCCGGAACTGGACGAGCCGCTGCCCGGACGCCTGCGAGCGAAATACAAGTTCCCGGAGGTCGGGCAGGCCATCCGCATCGCCCATTTCCCCGACGAAATCGGGCTGGCCGAGAAGGCCCGCGCGCGGTTCGCTTACGAGGAGCTACTGGAAATTCAGCTCGGCGTGCTCGGCGAGCGGGCGCAACGGCTCCTCGAGGAAAAAGGCATCCGGCACACCACGGACGGGCCGCTGCTGGCGGCATTCCGCGAATCCCTGCCGTACAAATTAACCTCGGCACAGGCGCGCGCCGTGGACGACATCCTGTCGGACCTCGAGTCGCCGCGGCCCATGCTGCGGCTGGTCCAGGGCGACGTGGGCAGCGGCAAAACCGTCGTGGCTCTCCACGCCATCTCCGCCGCCGCCGATGGCGCGTACCAGACCGCCGTCATGGCCCCTACGGAAGTCCTCGCAGAACAACATTTTCTGGTGTTGCGCGACATGCTCGAACCGCTGGGCCTGTGGGTCGAGTTGCTGACGGGCTCGATGCGGGGTGCGTCCGCGGCCCGGCGGCGGATCTTGTGCGGCGAGGCCCACGTCGTCGTCGGCACCCACGCGCTCATCCAGGAAAAGACCGAGTTTAACCGGCTGGGGCTGGTCATTGTCGACGAACAGCATCGGTTCGGCGTGTACCAGCGCAGCGAACTGGCCGCGAAAGGAACCAACCCGGACGTCCTCCACATGACGGCCACGCCCATCCCGCGCACGCTCGCCATCACCGTCTATGGCGGGATGGACATCACCGTCATCGACGAGATGCCGCCGGGCCGGCTGCCGGTCAAAACGCATCGAGTGCCCGTCGACAAAATCCCGGACCTCTACACCTACATCACCGAGCGGGCGCGCGAGCACCTCCAGACGTATTACGTCTGCCCGCTCGTCGAGGAAAGCGACAAACGCGAGCTCGCCGCCGTCACCACGCATTTCCAGGAGCTATCGGCCGGCCCCTTTTCGGGCCTGCGCACGGCCCTGATGCACGGCCGGCTCGATCCGGATGAAAAAGACCGCATCATGCGCGAATTCAAGCGGGGCCGGGTCGACGTGCTGTTCAGCACGACCGTGATCGAAGTCGGGGTGGACGTCCCTAACGCCACCACCATGGTTATCGAAGATGCGCCGCAATTCGGTCTCACCCAACTTCACCAGTTACGGGGCCGGGTCGGCCGAGGCGCGGTGCAGTCCTATTGTTTCCTCCTCGGGACGCCGAAGACGGAGGACGGGGCGCGCCGGCTCGAAATCATGTGCAAGACCACGAGCGGATTCGAGATCGCAGAAGAAGACCTCAAACTGCGCGGGCCCGGGGAGTTTTACGGCATCCGGCAGGCCGGGTTGAGCGACCTGCGCGCCGCGGACCTCGTCCGCGACGTGCGCCTGCTTGACCACGCGCGGCGCGACGCTCAGGAAATCCTCCAGCGCGACCCGGCGCTGGCCGAGCCGCAGAACGCCCTGCTCGCGCAACGCGCCGCCAGGTTCCGCCAAATGCTGGCATAGTGGCCGACTTCGCCGAAGTCGGCCAGTCAACGTTCGGGCGGCGAATCGAGATCTGTCGTTATGAGGGGACGTTATTTTGTGTTTGGCCGGTTTGGTGACCGGATGTGCGCGCAATCGGGTAACTTGGAGCGGAAGGGGACCGACTTCAGCGAAGTCGGCCTACTCTGTGATTGTTGACAAGTCGTGCTATAATGCCGGAGGGAAAGGCGGAGCTTGAGGCGTAGTGAGGGAACCATTACGATGAAAACGACCAGTTTTTTGACAGGTCTTGCCGCGGTTGCGGCGGCCATGATAATTGCCGGGGGGGCATTTGCACAGACGGCCAACGCCGCCTGCGACCAAGCTGTAGCCGAGGCCGTAAAACAAGCCCGGCCGGCTGCCGCGGCCGAAGTCACGTTTGTTGGGCGCGGCAACCGGGCCGCGGAAGTCGGTAAAGACGGTAACGTAACGGAATTCACGCCCGACAAGCTCGTTCTCCGAAACCGGGGCAAACGTATGATGGAATTGCCAGCCCCGCCCGCTTCCATACCGGCCAAGCCGGCCGTTCAACCAAATCCTGTGGAAGAAGCCCAAAAAGCCGCCAGAGAAGAGGGCGAGAAAGCCGTACAGGAGGCGCTTAAAGAAGCCGATGCCAAGTCCATCGAGGAAATGAGAAAAGGCCGGTACATGTGGTTTTTCGACGAGACCGGCAAAGTCATGACCCAAGAAGAGTTGGACCGCCGCGTCGCCGAGAAAAACTTCACCGGAATCAAGGCCATGAACGACGACCGGGACGAGTGGACGCCCCGAAGCGCCAAAACGGAACAAAAGTAACCTGGGTTTTAACAGGTCAAAAGGCCTGTTTTTCCCGTCGGCTATTCCCGTTTAGGGGAGCTTGTCGCCGTCCGTAAACCTATGCCGCCAGCCGGTTTGGGCGGTTTCACGTTTTTTAAGGCAATTTTTCACGTCAAAGAGACGTTGTAGAAGATGACCCCGTGCCAGCGAGTGCGGGAACCTAATGGCAAAGGGTTACGAGATGTTAGAGAGGGCTGCTCGACCGCGTCCGTTGAACACGGTAGCCATCCTCGGCAGCTACGTTCCCCGCCAGTGCGGCATTGCCACGTTTACCAAGGATTTGCGGGACGCCATCGTTGCCGGATTCGGCGACGGCTCGGTCCTGGTACTGGCGATGGACGACAAACCGTCCGGCTACATCTACAGCCCCGAGGTCAATTTCCAGATCCGCGCCTACCAACCCGACGACTACCGGGTGGCGGCGGACCTGCTCAATATCGACCAGATTGACATGGCCGTGGTCCAGCATGAATTCGGCATATTCGGCGGGCCGGACGGCGGCTACCTGCTCGAGTTCATCCGGCGGCTGCGGATGCCCATCATGTGCACGTTGCACACCATCCTCGAACGCCCGTCCAAAGGCCAGATGCGCGTCATGCAGCAATTGGCCCGGCGGTGCGACCGCCTCGTCGCGATGAGCCACCTGGGGAAGAATATCCTGCGAGAGGTCTACGCGGTTCCTCCGCACAAAATCGCCTTTATCCCCCACGGGATTCCCGACGTCCCCTTTGTCGACACCAGTTTCTATAAAGAAGAGTTTGGAACCGAGGGCCGCACCGTCATCCTCACGTTCGGGCTGCTCTCGCCGGGCAAAGCCATTGAAGTAGCCCTGCGCGCCCTGCCGGAAGTCGTCAAGAAACACCCCGAAGTCATCTACATTGTTTTGGGCGCCACCCATCCGGGCGTTCTGGCCAGTGAGGGAGAGATATACCGGTGGTCGCTCGAGGCGCTTGTGGACGAACTGGGCCTCCAGGGGCACGTCATATTCGAAAACCGGTTCGTCAGCATCGAAGAATTGTGCCGCTACATCGGGTCGGCCGACCTCTACGTCACGCCCTACCAGAACGAAGCACAAATCACCTCGGGCACGCTGGCCTATGCCATGGGCGCCGGGAAAGCCGTCGTGTCGACCCCTTACCTCTACGCGAAAGAGATGCTGGCCGAGGAGCGAGGCCACCTGTTCCCGTTCGGGGATTCGGAGGCGCTCGCCGAACGGATCCTGTACATGCTCGACAACGAGGTCGAGCGCAGCGCCATGAGAAAGCGCGCCTACCTCTACGCCCGCCCCATGATTTGGGAGCAGGTCGGGCAAGGCTACCTGGCGCTGGCGCGCGACGTGCTCAAAGAGCGCGAACGAACGCCCCGGCCCGTCGCGGCGCGCGTACGAAGCAAGGCCGCCGCAGATATTATCCCCGGGATCGACCTGCGCCACCTCCGCATCATGACCGATTGCACCGGAATGCTCCAACACGCCCTGTACAGCGTCCCGGACCGGCTGCACGGCTACTGCACCGACGACAACTCGAGGGCGCTGGTGGCCACCATGATGTATTACGACCTGACCCAAGACGCGTCGGTCCTGCCGCTGGTATCGACGTACCTGTCATTTTTGAACAGCGCGTGGGACAAGGAGTCAGGCCGGTTCCGCAACTTTATGACGTACGAGCGCCAGTGGGTGCAAAACGACTGCGATGATGACGTCCAGGGCCGGTCGCTCTGGGCGCTTGGGCTGTGCGCGGCCATGGCGCCTACCGAAAGCCTGCTGGCGTTCAGCACCCGGCTGTTCAACGTGGGGCTGGTGACGATCTCCGAGAACCTGACGTCGCCACGGGCCTGGGCCCTTGTGCTGGTGGGCATCCACGCATACCTGCGCCGGTTCAGCGGCGACGTCCACGCCCGCCAGGCGCGCAAGGTGCTGGCCGACAAGCTCTACGCCCTGTTCCAGGCCTGCGCCAGTTCGGAATGGCCATGGTGCGAGAACGTCATCACCTACTCGAACGCGAAACTGCCCCATGCCCTCATACTCAGCGGCCAATGGATCCCGGACGGACCCATGCTCGACCAGGGGCTGGCCAGCCTCAAATGGCTGCTCGAACTGCAAATCGACGAAAACGACTGTGTCAGCCTCATCGGCAACCAGGGCTGGTGCACTCGAGACGGCAACCGCGCCCGATTCGACCAGCAGCCCGTCGAGGCCGTGGCCCTGATCGAAGCGTGCGCCGAAGCCTACCGGTGCACGTCGGATGAGTACTGGGTTGGTCAGGCGGTCCGGTGCCTGGGCTGGTTTCTGGGCGACAACGACACGCAATCGGTTCTTTACGACGCCAACACGGGCGGGTGCCGGGACGGGCTGCTGCCCCACGGGCCCAATCAAAATCAGGGGGCGGAGTCAACTCTCTCATGGCTCGTCTCGTTAATCACCGTGCATAATCTGATCAAACAAGGCAAGGCAAAACCGTCCGTGGCCAGGACGGTTGGTGAACGGGATGGAGGCAAGGATTTGTGCCCGAGCCGATTGTGATGATTTCGAGTTACCCGCCGCGGCTGTGCGGGATTGGCACGTTTTGCGAAGAAGCCCGCGAGTTTATCCAGAAAAGACACCCGGGGCGCGACGTCCTGGTTATCAGCCACACGGACGGGGCGGGCGACGGCGTATTTCCCCTCATTGACCAGTCACGCGAAGACTGGTGGCGGCCCGTTGTCGACAAGGTCGAGCAACTCAAGCCCTACGCCGTCCACATCCAGCACGAGTACGGGCTTTATGAATACCGCGGCAACGGCCGCGGCGACCACAACCGGGGGTTCCTCCGGATGTTGTCCAAACTGCGCAAATGGCCCACCGTGCTCGAACCCCACACCGTCCACGGGCGCCTCACTGACCGCGAGGCGAGTTTTATCCGGCAGGCGTGCGACTTGGCGCACGTGATGCTGTTCAAGTGCGGCTACCAGAAGTGGCGCCTCAACTGGCAGTTCAGCCAGCGCAACTGGCTGCTGCCGGCCAACATCATGATCGTGCCTCACGGCGCCCGGCCGGACAAACGCTACTCGGTCGAAGATGTCCCGCAGTTGCGCAAGGAACTGGGGCTCGACACAATCCCGCACCTCAGCCGGCACCTGGTGGGGCTGGTGGGCTGGATTCAGTCCAACAAACGGTGGGACATCCTCACCTCGATGTGGGAAGACGTGCGGCAGGAGATCCACGAAGTCACCGGGGTGTGGTGGGACCTGTTCGCCGCCGGCAGCATGCGCGACCCCAACCACGCGCGCGACTACCTGCTGTACCGCGGCCAACTCGAAGTGCTCGAGAAGCACAAGGCGGCACATTTCTACGAGTTCATCCCGCGCGGCGACGTGTACTACAAAGTCATGGCCGTCTGCGATTTCGTCGTCTTACCGAGCACCGACGAAACCCAGTCCGGCACGCTTGCCCGCATCATCGCACTCAACAAACCCTACATCACCACCGCCCCCATGGAAGGGCTCACCAGCCAGACGCTCGAAAGCAGCGGCGGCCTCCTGTTCAGCACCAAAGCCATGCTCCGCACAAAGTTGGTGCGACTGGCGTGCGACGCGGATCTCCGCATGAAACTCGGCTCCCACCTCCAGGAATACCTCGAAACCGTGGTGTCGTGGGATGTTGTGGCCGGCCAGTACGAGGAAGCCTATACGATCGCGCGCGCCTCCGCGTTCGGCCACAATCCCGCCCGGATTCCCGACGAGTTTTAGCGCCGCCCGCTAAATCTGAAGTGAGGTCTTTAGCACTCTGCTGATAGCGGCGGCGATACCCAACTTATTGCGATGGGGGCTCCCCCTGAAGGGCGTCGGCACGCGCTTTGGCCGATCGCTCGAGCTCCGACAAAACCTTGTCGCCCCGGGAGTCTTTGAACTCATCCCGCAACCGAATCGCGAGTTGCCGCGCGTCCTGGCCGTGTCCCATGGCTTTTCTAACGACCGCCATGGCAAACAGCAGGTTGGGCTGATTGGGAAACTCCCTGTCCAGGTCCCGCAGAATCTGCAGCGCCTCAGTCTTCCGGCCTTCCTTGAACAGGGACTTCGCTTCCTGGAACCGTTCTTTCGGGCTCTTGTTCTGTTTTCTTGCCGCGTCGACACTGGAAGGGTCGATGATGCCCATCGCTAACCTCACAACCGGAAGGGGAAACTGCTTCACTGACCAGCCGCAGCCATCGATAAACCTGACATCAGAATAGACCAGGTTTTTGCCCGCATTCAACCGTCCCTCCGGGACTATTGCGGCCATCCCAAAGCCTGTCATCCTGAGCCTTGCCAGACACAGGCTGATGCCCTTGTTTCAGTCGTCTGATGGCAAGGCGTCCGACGAAGTCGGCAGGATCGCCCCCGCTTGAAACCAGTGGCGTCCCAAGAGGTCTTCCAAGAAAGTTTCTAGACCCACGCCGGCGACAATACCGGGGGGATTCCGCCGGCCTGGCGGCCGGACGTCGCGCTGGGTTCACGGCTCTGGTTATAAAAGAAAGTCACAGGCCAGCGCTCCTCGGAATGACACCGAAGGGAAACCCGCGCCACGCTATCATCCCGAGCACAAAAACCCTGTGTCATCGCTCTTTTGTGGGAGAAAACCAAGATTTAAACCTGTCATTTTGAGCAGAGAAGCCCTCGCGCGGACTTTTTTTCACGGTCGACCAAATGAAGCGGCGAGGACGCCGCTTCCACGAGGCGCATCATGGCCAAACATGTCTGGTTTTCTTTTTCTGATGCGGCTTCGGGCGTAAAATGTGGCCCGGCATGTGGAGTGGCGTCTGGTGTGTGGCCTGTCGTATTGGGCGGTGCTGTTTCTTTGACGCCACGCGGTGGAGCGCAATGGGAACACCGGGCAAAGGTTCGTTTTCGGGCATCGCGCAAGGGCTGGCCCTGGTCACGGGGCTGGGATTATCGGTCGGCATCCCGATAGTCTTGGGTGCGTTGCTCGGGAACTACCTGGACGAACGCTATGGCGGCCGCGGCCTGCTGTTTGTCGTGGTCTTCCTCCTTGGACTTGCCGCGGGCTTATACAACGGCTACCGGCTGCTGCGCCGCGCCGTGGAATCGACCAAATGAAAATAGGGATATTTACTTGACTCAACCAGGCCCAACCGGTAGTATGCTGGGCCATGAGCGAGGATTACCCGCGCACGATTCTGGAACTGGAGCGACGGTTTGCCGACGAGGGGGCGTGCCGAATGTA
>Ga0315285_10001853_pt1 | contig 22153 bp, 23 predicted proteins | sample YL17G09_36_MG_FD_203698 | JGI IMG/M metagenome (GOLD analysis project Ga0315285, IMG submission 203698) | Sediment microbial communities from Yellowstone Lake, YNP, Wyoming, USA - YL17G09_36 | ecosystem: Environmental > Aquatic > Freshwater > Lake > Sediment | place: USA: Wyoming | collected...
CCGGTTCTTGAGGCCTTCAGAAGTTCCGTTTGTCTTCCCCAATAAGGCCTTCTGGTCTTGGCGTTCTTGGCGCCTTGGCGGTTAATAATTTCGGATTGGGGTTAGGAGATGCGGGGTGTTCCCCGTGACATGTCATATCCATGAAGTCAGGAGACGAACATGCCAGAGCTGAAGGTAGTGAACATCAAAGACGTCAAGGCGGAACGTCGAGACCCGCCGAGAGTGTCGTGGATTCTGGTCTCCGAGAAGACGGTGGGGGCCCAGAATCTCGCCATGGGCGTGAATGAGACGTATCCCGGCGGGATGGTGCCAGAGCATATCCATGACAAGGAAGAAGAAGTCATGTTCTTCCTGGCGGGACGCGGGACCTTTGTCACCGAAGATCGGGAGGTCCCTCTGGAGCCAGGGGTGTGCATCTATAACCCACCGGGAAAGCGCCACAAGATCCTCAACACTGGAGACGAGGTCCTCAGGTTCGTGTGGATCTATTCGCCGCAGTTGCCGAGTCACCGAAAATAGAGAAGTAGATTAGGGGAAGGGCCCAAGTCGCATGGAGAAGCTAGCATACCCAAGAGCGAGAGGAGCGTGAACATGGGAAACTGGACGCTGCCCCCCGATGGCGGTCACATGGACAAGCCGAGCAAGATCTACTTTCAGACGATGACCAAGAAGGATGTGGAAGAGCGGCTCAAGAAGAACGATCTGATCATCATCCCGCTCGGCTCGACGGAGAACCACGGAGCGGCGGGTCCCTACGGCGAGGACACCTTCATTGTGACTCGAATCGCCGAGGAGGTCGCCAAGGCCACGGGCTGCACGGTGGCCCATCCGGTTTGTTACGGGTCCCATCCTTACCACCATCTTGGCCAGCCCGGAACTGTCATCATCTCGGATGACGTGTACTCCGCCTTCCTCCGGGCCGTCATGGCCGGTTTCTGGAACTCCGGCTTCCGGAAGCAGATCTTCATCAGCCTGCACGGACAGGAATACATCGTACCCTCGGCCATCAACGAGTTCGGCAAGCGGTACCAGGTGCCGGCTCTCATCATCTTCCTCGACCTGCCCCGGATCATGGGCGACACGCTGAAGGACAAGGCCCATGGCGGTCCGTACGACAACCCGTTCCAGCATGCCTGCGAGGCCGAGACGTCGATCTCCATGGCTCTCTTCCCGGAGATGGTGCAGCTGGAGAACGCCGAGAACACCACCGTCAGGGGCTTCCTGCCCCCCGGACACGTGGATCGCGGCGGCGACATCTACGGCAACCCGATCCCGGGCCACTGCCAGATCGGCTGCGGCGGCATCGAGTGCGTCGTCTATCCGGAGGGCGTTCTGGGTAAGGCGTCGCTCGCGGATCCCAAGAAGGCGTACAAGAGCATCGAAGTCACGCTCGATTACATGAAGAAGCTCCACGACGACATCTTTGCGAAGTTCCCCGTCGGGGTGCTGCCCGAGACGAAGCTCATCACGCAGCGGCCAAAGGAAGAGATCGACGCCCTCTTGGCAGGGCCCCTCAATGGGGGGCGGCACCTGTACACGCTCGGATTTCCAGCGTGACGAGGCGTTCACGACGCGCCCAGCGCAGAGCGCACCGCGTAACATGGATATCACCGGCCGGGGAGGGGGAGAGGGCCTTCTTTGCCCTTTCCCCTCCCACCCGGTAGGTGGGCCGAGGGCCGATGCACACGTTTCACTCATTCGGGGGTGACATATGAAGGCGATTGTCAAAGTTGGCCCTGAAACAACCTCGCCAGAGGTGAGAGAGGTGCCCATACCGGAACCGAAGCCCGGAGAAGTGCTTGTCAAGATGAAGGCCGCAGGGATCTGCTACAGCGACGTGATGATCCTGACCAACAAGTACAAGGGGCGCGTTCCCGTGCCGATCCCCATGATCATGGGCCATGAAGGCGCCGGGGTGGTTGCTGAAGTGGGTAAGGGGGTCGAGCACTTGAAGGCCGGTGACATGGTCGGCTTGAATCCCATCTGGGGTTGCGGGCGATGCGCGAACTGTCTCAATGGCTATCCCAACATGTGCATGGAGTGGCGGCATCTGGGCATCACGTGCGACGGGACGTTTGCCGAGTATCGAGCCGTGCCCGCCTTTGTTGCGTACAGGTTGCCAGAATGTATTTCCCCGATCGATGCCGCATTCCTCGAACCCATAGGTTTGACCGTGCGAACCTTGGATCAGGTGAAGCCGAGGTTGGGAGATACCGTCGCCATCATCGGACCAGGCTCGATCGGTATGTTCCACCTGCAGGCCTTCAAGTCCGCGGGAGCGGCGGTCGTGATCGTGATTGGCCTCGATCGGGATGCGAAACGGTTCGAGATTGCCAAGAAGCTTGGGGCTGATCATATCGTGAACGGCAGCCACGAGGATGTCGTAAAACGAGTGAAGGACCTGACGAACGGCGTTGGCGCCGATATTGTCGTGGAAACAGCGAATCATCCTTCAACCGTTCCCCTTGCCGTTAATCTCGCTGCAGCCAAGGGCCGAGTTGTGCTGTTCGGTCTCTATCCTGAAGCGACGATCAGCCCGCTCACCTTGCTCCGATCCGGTTTGACAGTGGCCGGTGATGTGGCGCAGACCCCGAGTCAATTTCTCAGGGCGATTCGCTGGGTCGAATACAAGAAGGTGTTGGCAGAACCCATGGTGAGCTGCCGGTTTGCCTTGGATCAGGCCAAGGAAGGCTTCGAGGCCTTCCATCAAGGAGAGACGGTAAAAGTACTCTTTGAGATGTAGGCAAGGTGGTAGAGCGGGATAGCGCCAAGTGCAAGAACGCACCCGGCGGATGGCCTTTGGACCGAGGAATGGACGGCCAGAGTTCAAACCTGTGGCTGGGAGGAAGCGATGCTCCAGCGACTCAGCGACGTCCTGCGACGGTGCACCGAAACAGCGATCATGGTCCTGATGGCGTTCCTTGTGGCGATCGTGGTGCTGAGCGTTTTCTACCGCTACATCTTGCTTTCGCCGATCACGTGGTCAGAGGAGGTCGGCCGGTACGTCATGATCTGGCTGGGCTTCTTGGCGGCCAGTATTGCCATGCGAGAAGGACTGCACGTGGGCGTGGACTTCGTGGTTCAGTGGGTTCGGCCGGGGACTGCTGTCTGGCTGCGCGGTCTGGCCCGAGGGGCGATGGTGGTATTCCTGTTGGTTGTGATGGGCTACGGATTCTTCCTCGTCACCAACCTGTGGGACCAGTGGAGTCCGGTCATGGGCATTCGGATGACGTGGCCGTACCTCGCGATCCCGGTCGGCAGTCTCTTGATGTTGTTCCAAATGATGATGCCGTCAAGCCAAGAAACCGAGACGAAAGCAGCGGGTTAGGAAGAATCCATGCTGACGATTCTGGCCCTGACATTCCTGGTGACCGTGGTGATCGGGGTTCCCATCGCTTTCAGCCTCGGTTTGGGCGCGGCGGCGGCTGTGGTGGCCTGGGGCCAGGTGCCGCTCTGGTTGCTGCCGCAGCGGATGTTCACGGGGGTGGACAGCTTTGTCTTCATGGCCATTCCCTTCTTCATCCTCGCAGGTGAGCTGATGTGCACCTCGGGGATCCTCGACCGCCTCGTGAAGTTCACCGATGCCTTGGTCGGGCACATTCGCGGGGGGCTGGCCCACGTGAACATCGTGGCGAGCATGATCTTTGCGGGGATCAGTGGTTCCGCCGTCGCCGATGCCGCCGCGCTAGGGGCGCTGCTGATCCCGAGCATGCGGAAGGAATACGACTTAGACTTTGGCAGCGCCGTCTGCGCGGGCGCCTCGACCATCGGACCCATCATCCCGCCCAGCATCCCTATGGTCATCTACGCCATGGCGGCCGGCGGGGTGTCCATCGCCGCCCTGTTTCTGGCCGGCGTCATCCCTGGTATTCTCATGGGACTGGGTATGATGGCCATCGCATACGTGATCGCGCGTCGCCGCGGCTATCCGGTCCGACCCCGATCGCTCTCCTGGCGTGACCTCCTAGTGCGGTTGTGGCAAGTGATCCCGGCGCTGCTCATGCCGGTGATTATCGTGGGAGGGATCCTGGGAGGCATCTTCACACCCACCGAGGCGGCAGCCGTAGCGGTGGCATATGCGGTTCTGGTGGGGTTTCTGGTCACCAGGGAACTGAAATACCGGGACATCCCACCTGCTTTGCTGAAGGCCGGCGTCACCACGTCTGTCGTCTTTATGCTCATCGCTACGTCCAACGTCGTCTCCTGGCTGCTCACCACCCAGCAGGTTCCTCGCCTGATCGCGCAGTTTCTGAAGGAGGTGACCCCCAGCCCCTGGGTTTTCCTCCTGATCGTGAACATCTTCCTGCTGATCGTCGGCTGCTTGCTGGACCTGAGTGCCTCCATCATCATGTTCGTACCCATCTTGGCGCCGGTGGCACTGACCTTTGGTGTGGACCCTCTCCATTTTGGCTTCATCGTGGTGCTCAACCTGGTCATCGGGTTGCTGACCCCCCCGGTCGGGGTCTGCCTCTTTGTGGTCGCCGGGATTGCTCGGATCTCGCTGGAGCGGTTAGTCCGGGCGGTCTGGCCGTTCTTGCTCTGGCAGATCGCGGTGCTGGTGCTGGTGACCTATGTGCCGGCCGTTTGCACGGCGATCCCGCGACTCTTCGGGTATTAGTGAGGTCCCGGCCGGTACGCAGCAATCGACGAAAGGAGGTGGGCAAATCTCCGAAACACCCAGCAGGTGGTACACCTCGTGGGCAACCTCGGATCGGGAGAGGAGGGTAAGAACCATGTTCAGGCGAGTAGTGTTGATTGCCGCAGGGATCGGTGTGTTGATTCTGCTGGGGCTGTTCCGCGGCGGGCCCACAACGGTTCATGCCGCGCAGTTCGAGATCCGGCTCGGTCATCCCGACCCCGCGGACATTTACACGTCGCGGAAGGCCGCGGGGTCCACGGTCTTCAAGCACATGGTCGAGAACGAGACGGGCGGCGCCGTGAACGTCAACTTGTACCCCGCGGGCCAGCTCGGCGGGGAGCGCGAAGTGGCCGAGGCCGTGAAACTGGGCAGCGTCCAGGTCGGGATGCTGTCCGGTCCGTTCAGTGGGTTCTGCCGAGAGGCGCAGGTTTTCGATATCCCCTATCTCTTCCCGTCGCTCCTCGTGGCGTATCGGACGCTGGAGGGGCCCTTCGGCAAGGAGCTGGCGGAGGAGTGCCTGAAGAAGACCGGCATGCGCATCCTGACCTATGCCCAGGTCGGCTTCCGGAACTTCACGAACTCCGCGCGCGTCATCAAGACCCCTGCGGACCTGAAAGGGCTGAAGTTCCGGGTGATGGAGAACCCGGTCTACGTGAACCTCGTGCGGTCCATGGGGGGTGCGCCGACGCCGATCCCCTGGCCGGAGACCTACACCGCGCTCCAGCAGAAGGTCGTGGACGGGCAGGAGAATCCGATCTCCTCGATCAAGTTCGCGAAGCTGTATGAGGTCCAGAAGTACTTGACCATGGATGGGCATACCTTCGGCGTGAGCTTCATGCTCATCAACGAGAAGTTCTTCCAGAGCCTACCGAAGGAATTCCAGGTGATCGTGAAGAATGCGGCTTTGACCTCAGCCGTTTCCGAGAACGGGATCGACAACCTCGATAATTCCATCGGCCTCCAGTTCTTGAAGGACAAGGGGATGGAGGTGTACGTCCCGACGGCCGCCCAGAAGGCCCAGTTCAGGGCCGTCGCACAGCCGGCGGTCATCGAGTACCTGGAAAAACAGATTGGACGAACATGGATCGATAAGGTGTTGAACGCTGTCAAGGAGGCGGAAGCTTCGTTGGAAAAATAGAAGACAAGAACGCATCAGCACAGGTGGGCTGCGCTATCTGGAATTTCGCGATCGGCCTTTGAGGATCTGGCTGGGGCCATGGGCACGCGTTCGAGCCAGATCTGCGGGAGAGTTCCCGGATCGGGACGAGGGCGGGGACCCGTGTGCCCTCGATCATCTCGATGGGTTCTTCGAGGGCGGGAGTGCGCAAGCGTGATATGACGCGGGGAGGGGCGATCTTGCCCCCCCGCGCATGGCCCCGGGACAAGTGTGCCGGCACGTCCACCACATCCGACGTTATGAACACGAGTGGGGGCACGATATCGGATTCGCGATGACTGTGCGTTTCGGTTGAAAGATCATGCCGCTGCATCAAACGGGGGAACCTCCCAATGGAAAGGGTCCGTCTGGGCGTAATCGGGTTGGGGATGATTGGCAAGGTGCACGCGGAAACGGCAGCCAAGCTGGCGGAGTGCCAGCTGGTTGCCGTCAGCGACGTCAATCCGAATACTGAGAAAATCGCCAAGGCAATCGATGCCAGTTATTTCCGCGACTATCAGGAGATGATCGAGAAGGAAGACCTGGAGGGTGTGGTCATCGCCATTCCGAATAACCTACACGCGGATGTAGGAATAACCTGTGCCCAGAAGCGACTCCATATTCTATTGGAGAAGCCGATTGCCTCAACCCTTTCGGATGCAGATCGGCTTATCGAATCGTCTCAGCAAAACAAGGTGCACCTCCTCATTGGGCACCATAGAAGATTCAACGCCGCCATCAACGCGGTTCGCGAGATGATCCAAAGCGGAAAAATCGGAAAGCTGGTTGGGGTAGCGATCGTCTGGAGCATGTATAAACCGGATGAATATTTCGATCTCGCCTGGAGAAAGATGAAGGGCGGCGGCCCGATTCTTATCAATATGATTCATGAAATCGACAATCTCAGGTACTTGTGCGGAAAGATTAGCCGCGTGTATGCGGAAGCCAGCAATAGCGCCAGGAACTTTGAAGTGGAAGACTCGCTCAGTGTCTCCGTGAAACTTGAGAGCGGCGCACTCGCCAGCATCTTCATGTCTGACGCTGCCCCGTCCCTCTGGGCGTACGAAGCCACCACGGGGGAAAACCCGTTCTTCTTCCATAGTACTGAAAACTGCTACTACATTTTTGGGACAGAGGCTTCTTTGACCTTCCCTCATCTCCGAAAGATCTATTATCACAGTCATACACATAGAGGGTGGCAGCACCCAATCACCTCAGAGCAAGTAAACGTTCCTTGGGTGGATCCATACGAGGAACAGCTCAAACATTTTTGCAGAGTCGTTCAAGGAGTGGAGACTCCCAGAACAAGTGGAGAGGACGCTAGGAAAACATTAGAGATAACCCTCGCGGTTCACAAATCCACCCAGACGGGACAACCCGTTGTCGTTTAAGGATGGCCCGGCCGGCTCGGGGCGTTCGCGAGACTTGAAAAGGCCTACATCCCCTGGGTGCCGTGCTGGAAGGCGTTCCCGCCATGTTGATCCTGGTCCCCATCTTCCTGCCTTTGGTGACCCAGCTTGGAATAAATCCCCTCCATTTCGGTATACTGGTCGTTGCATCCTTGGGTATAGGGCTCTTCCTCCCGCCGGTGGGCATGGGCATCTTTATCGCGTGCACTTTTGCAGAAATTGATGTTGGAAGGGTATTCCGCTCCTTTGCACCCTTCTTGGCGGCCCTTTTCGTAGGGCTGCTAATCATCACCGCGGTGCCCTGGTTCACCCTTGTGTTGCCGAATATCTTCTTTAAATGAAGCTTGATTTGTAGTAGTCAAGCTGATCGCCGGACCTCCTCGGGAGTGATTGGCGGCGCCAATCTTACCCCGAGTGTCCGGCGACCAGCTTAATGGCTACAGATGATGCGCTCGACTCTGCGCGGGCAAATACCCCTTGACTGGTTGCGTGGCGTGCCGTAAGTTCGTCGCCGCTTGTCGCTGCAGCCGGGATGCAGGAAGGCGACGATGATGACCGAAACCAAGCGAAACATCATCCTCGCTGGGTTCATGGCGACCGGGAAGTCGTCCGTCGGCCGCCGTCTGGCGGTCCGCCTCGGATACGAATTTCTGGACCTCGACCCCCTGATCGAGGCCAAGGCGGGGATGCCCATCCCGCAGATCTTCACCACCCAGGGCGAGGCCATCTTCCGGGAACTGGAAGCCCGCATGGTGGAACAGGCCGCAACTCGGACGGGCTGCGTAATCGCCACCGGGGGCGGCGCCATCGTCGATCCGCGAAACCTCGAGATCCTGAAGCGGAGCGGCGTCGTCATCGCGCTCACCGCCAGCCCCGACGTCATCCTCTCTCGGATAGGAGGCGGCGATGATCGCCCAATGTTGCGGGGAGGCGAGAAGCGCGAGCGGATCCGGCTCCTCCTGAAAGAGCGCGCCCTGGCCTACGCCCGGGCGGACCTGATCGTAGATACATCAGATCGCACCATGGATGAGGTGGTGGATCACCTCGTGAGTCTTCTGACGCGGTTCCGCGTATCCGCCACGGAGTAGCCCAGACACTCATGGAAACGATCCCCGTCAACCTCGGCAATCGCGCCTATGATATCCATGTCGGTTGGGCGCTGCTTGAGCGGATCGGCGAACTCATCCTGCCGCTCAAACTCGGGCGCCAACTTGGCCTCGTCACGCATCCCGCACTGGCGGAACTCTACGGGTCGATTGTGGTCGATTCGCTCCGCCGGGCGGGACACGAGGTCACGCTGCTCACGGTCCCCGCGGGGGAGGAAAGTAAGTCGCTAGACCAGGCGGGCCGCCTCTATCGGGAGCTGGTTCGCGCCCGACTGGATCGCGGGTCCGCTCTGTTTGGCCTCGGCGGAGGGGTGATCGGGGATCTGGCCGGGTTCGTTGCGGCCACGTTGTACCGTGGCATCCCCTTCGTCAACCTCCCGACGACGCTCCTGGCCCAGGTGGACAGCAGCGTGGGTGGCAAGACCGGGGTAAACCTGCCGGAAGGGAAGAACCTGGTGGGGGCATTCCACCAGCCTTGCCTGGTGGTGGCCGACGTGCTCACGCTGCGCACGCTGCCCGAACGGGAGTTCCGGTCAGGCCTGGCCGAGGTCGTGAAACACGGTATGATCGCCGATGCGGCCTTCTTCGAGAGCCTGGAGCGGCAGGCCGACCGCATCCTGGCGCGGGATCCCGATGCGCTCCAGAAGATAGTCGCTCGCTCCTGCGCCATCAAGGCCAGGGTCGTCGAGGCGGACGAGCGGGAAGCGGGCCTGCGCGCCATGCTGAACTTCGGCCACACCGTGGGTCACGCCATCGAAGCGGCCCTGGGATACGGGGCGGTCACGCACGGCGAGGCGGTGGCGCATGGCATGGTGGTGGCCACGGCCCTGTCGGTCCTGCGGGGGATCTGTCCCGAGGAGGATGCGCGCCGACTGCAGGAACTCCTGGGGCGCTTCGGCCTCCTTGACGCACCGCTGCCGCCGCCGGAATCCCTGGAAACATACATGGTTAGCGACAAGAAGGCGCGCGATGGAGTGCTCCAATTCGTGTTGACACGTGGGGTGGGAAGTGTTACCTTCGCGCCGGTTTTGGACCAAGAAGAGTTGCGCGCGAGCCTCCGAGGGACGCGCGGGTAAGTTCCAATTGAAAACCGACAACGGACAATGAAAAACCGGTCAGAGGATTGACTTCCGTTGTCCGTTGTCGGTTGTCCGTTGTCTGTTTTAAATTGCTGTGGTGTGGGCCGGGAGCATGGCGCGGGCCGATTCTTCCGGGGACGTCGAGGGAGACGCCGCGAGGCTCGAGCAGGATCCTGACCCCCGGGTCTTTGCCCGGCTCGCCGATACGTACCGCAGGGAAGGCCTGCTGGACGAGGCGATCCAGATCTGCCGCGATGGCCTCGCCGCCCATCCCGGCTCCGCCGGCGGGCGGGCGGTGCTGGCGCAGGCCCTGCTGGAACGGGGCGCGCTGGACGAGGCCGAGCACGAATTTCGTCGCGTCCTGGAGCAGGCGCCGGAGCACCTGCTGGCCCTCAGGTTCCTGGGCGACATCGCCGCGAGGCAGGGGCGCGCGGATGGGGCTCGGTGCTATTACGAGCGGGCGCTTCGCCTCGACCCCGGCGATTCCGAAACGCAGGATCGCCTGGCCGCCCTGCCGGTGACCCAGGAAGCCATTGCGTTCGAAGAAGCGGCCCAGGGTCGCGGGTCAAGTCGCGATCCCCTGGCCAGCCCGACCCTGGCTGCCCTGTACGCATCCCAGGGGCACACGGACGTGGCAGAGATGATCTACTCCCAGCTCGGCCGCCGACCTGGTGAGGCAGGCGCCGCCCCAGACCTCGGGGATATTCCGGGACGGGTCGCACCGGTTTCCCGCCTCCTGGAGAAGCTCCTCTCACTTCGGGAGGCCGCACGAAAGGTCAGGGACCTGGGGAAATCTCACGCAAAGGCGGATGAGAGCCATGGCCGCTGATCTGGCCAAAACGGTGGCAGATCTGGTCCAGGCGGTGCGGGAAGGAGAGGGGGCCCTGCTCATGGCGCTGGACGGCGTCCCCGTCGAACAGGCGGTGTCGGCCGGAGGCGCGGACCTGGAAGCCATCGCCGGCGAGTACGCGGGTCTCCTGCGCCAGGCCCAGGCGCTGGCGGCCGAATTGGAGTGCGGGTTGCCGCAACGCTTCAGCGTGCGAGGGACAAAACGTCAGGTCGTCTTCGCTTTTGTGCCGGGCGACCTGGCCCTGGGCGTGGAGGCCGGTCCCGCGAGCGTGTGCGGGCAGATGCGACACGCCCTGGCCCAGGCCGCGGGACAGCTCGGCGAATTGTAGCGGCGGTCCGTGGTCTCGCGAGGGCGGACCACGCGGGCATCGTTCCACAGCCATGGCACGATGCCGTTTTTTGTTTCTGATGACGGGGGAGCCGTGGCGCGCATCCTCATCCTGAACGGCCCGAATCTGAACCGCCTGGGCATTCGTGAGCCCGCCGTGTATGGCACAACCACGCTGGCGGACATCGAGGCTGCGGTGCGGAAGCTGGCGCGCGAGCTCCGCTGCGAGGTACGCTTCCGGCAGCACAACGGGGAGGGGGAGCTGATCGAGGCCCTGCACGACGCCATGGCCTGGGCGGACGCCGTAGTCTTCAACCCGGCCGCCTACAGCCATACCAGCGTGGCGCTCCGGGATGCCATTGCCGCCACCCGGCTTCCCGTGGTGGAGGTCCATCTGTCTAATATTCACGCGCGCGAGCCGTTTCGCCATCACTCGCTGACCGCCGAGGTCGCCGTCGGGCTCGTCAGCGGCTTCGGTGCGGAGAGCTACCTGCTAGGACTGCGGGCCGCGCTCGCGCATCTGACCCTGCATCCGCACCGCGGGCGCAAGGTGCGGGGGGTGCAACGACGGAGGAGTGAGAGCCAGTGATTTTTGCCGGTAACTTGCGACCTGGAATGAAGATCGAGGTGGACGGCGTGCCCTTCGTGGTGACCGACTATCAGTGGGTCAAACCCGGCAAAGGCGGCGCCTTCAACCGGACGAAGCTCAAGAACATGCGGACCGGGGCCATCGTCGAGCGGACGTTCCGCACAGAAGAGAAGCTGCCGCCCGCCGAGCTGGAGGAGAAGCGGGCCCAGTTCCTGTACCAGAGCGGCGATGAGTTTCACTTCATGGACACGGAGACCTACGAGCAGTTCTTCCTTTCGGAGGAACAGCTCGGAGACGCCCGGAAGTACCTCAAGGAAGAAATGGTGGTCACGATCGTATCCCACCGGGGGAGTCCGCTGACGGTGGAGTTGCCCACCTTCGTGGAACTCGCCGTGGCGGAGACCGACCCGGGCGTGCGCGGGGATACCGCCTCGGGCGGGTCCAAGCCGGCCACCCTGGAAACCGGGGCCGTGATCCAGGTGCCCCTCTTCATCAACGTGGGGGACCGGCTGCGGGTGGACACGCGGACGGGCACCTACATCGAGCGCGCCTGAAGCCAGTCGCACGTCGGCACCGGCCACGGCATGCCTGGGAGGTCCGTTCTGAGTTTTCTGGCGGAACGCTGAGAGGAGGTCGGGATGGACCTCAAAGAACTCAAGGCTCTCCTCCGCCTCATGGAGGGGAACGATGTCGAGGAACTGGAGGTCGAGGAGGGGGGCCGGCGAATTCGCATCCGGCGGCGGTCGGGGCAGGTTCTGACTCCTCCGGCGGCGATGATCCCGGTCCCGCCCACCGGAACCTCTGGTACTGTGATTTCCTCCCCGTTGCCTCCCACCGCGGCCGCTCTGGAGGCCGCAGGCCTCATCCCCCTGGAATCGCCCATGGTCGGCACCTTCTACCGGGCCCCGGCGCCGGGCGCCGAACCCTACGTGAAAGAGGGGGACGTGGTCCAGAAGGGGACCGCGGTCTGCATCATCGAGGCCATGAAGCTCATGAACGAGATCGAGTCCGAGGTCAAGGGACGGATCGCCAGAATCATGGTGGAGAACGGTCAGCCCGTGGAGTTCGGACAAACGCTCTTCCTCATCGAGCCCGCCTGAGGCGGACTCGGGGACCGATCGAGCCCTCCCCGTGTTTTCCAAAGTCCTGATCGCCAACCGTGGTGAGATCGCCGTCCGGATCATCCGGGCCTGCCGGGAGCTGGGCATCCGGACGGTGGCCGTCTTCTCCCAGGCGGACGCCGACGCGCTTCACGTCCAGTTGGCGGACGAGGCGGTGTGCATCGGTCCCCCGCAACCCGCCCAGAGCTATCTGCAGGTCCCCCGGATCATCAGTGCTGCGGAAATCACCGGCGCCGAGGCGATCCACCCCGGATACGGCTTCCTAGCGGAGAACCCGCAGTTCGCGGAGGTGTGCGAGAACTGCGGCATTCAGTTCATCGGCCCGCCGGCATCCAGCATTCAGATGATGGGAGACAAGGCGGCGGCCCGGCGCATGGCCGCGAGGAGCGGCGTCCCCATCCTGCCGGGCACCGAATATCCGGTCCGTGAGCTGGAAGAGGCGAGGCGGGCCGCACGGGAGATCGGCTACCCGGTCATGATCAAGGCCAGCCTCGGCGGCGGCGGGAAAGGCCTACGCGTCGTCACCACCCCCGAAGCGCTCGAGTCCGCCCTGGCCACGGCGGCGGCCGAGGCAGCGGCGGCCTTTGGCGACGCGAGGGTGTACCTGGAGCGGTTCCTGTCCGACCCGCGTCACGTGGAGATCCAGATCCTGATGGATCATCACGGCCAGGGCATCCATCTGCCAGAACGCGACTGTTCCATCCAGCGGCGCCACCAGAAGCTGGTGGAGGAGGCGCCGTCGCCGGCGCTGACCGACTCGCTCCGCCAGGCTATGGGGCAGGCCGCCCTCCGGGTGGCGCGGGCCGCGGGCTACCGGAACGCGGGGACGGTGGAGTTTCTGCTGGACGAACGGGGCGACTTCTTCTTCATGGAGATGAATACCAGGATCCAGGTGGAGCACCCGGTGACCGAGATGGTGACGGGACTGGACCTGGTGAAGGCGCAGATCCGGATCGCGGCCGGCGAGCCGCTGCCGATTGCCCAAGAGGAGGTCCGCCTGGTGGGGCACAGTCTGGAGTGTCGGATCAACGCCGAGGACCCGGACCGGTTCCTCCCCTCGCCCGGGAGGGTGACGAACTTCCGGCCGCCCGGTGGTCCCGGCGTGCGCGTGGACAGCCACGCCTATGTCGGGTACATCGTTCCCCCCTACTACGACTCGCTGCTCGCCAAGCTGATCGTGCACGGCCGAGACCGGGACGAAGCCATCGCCCGCATGCAGCGCGCGCTGGACGAGATGCTGATCCAGGGCGTGCAGACCACGATCCCGTTTCACCAGAAGGTCCTCCGGCATCCGGACTTCATCGCCGGGAGGACCTCGACCCGGTTTCTCGAGCGTCTGCTTCAGGAGCAATAGTGCTGGACCGGCTCCACTTGTGCGTGATCACGGATGCGACGCTGGCCCCCGGCCGGGATCACGTGGCCATCGCAAAGGCGGCCCTGGCGGGCGGGGCGGACATGATTCAACTCCGCGACAAGGCAGGCGACCTGCGAGCCCTCCTGCCCCAGGCCCGGGCTATCCGGGCCCTCTGCCGATCCCACGGAGCCATCTTCATCGTAAATGATCGCCTGGACCTGGCGCTGGCCGCCGGGGCGGACGGTGTGCACGTGGGGCAAGAGGATCTGCCGGCCGAGGCCACGCGGCGCCTCCTTCCCCCGGGACGGATCCTGGGAGTCTCCACGCACAGCCGTGAGCAAGGGGAGGCGGCGCGGGCGTCTGGGGCTGATTACATCGGCTTCGGCCCGATGTTTGCCACCGGCACCAAAGACACCGGGTACACTCCCCGTGGCCTGGAGGCGCTCCGCGAGATCCGGGCGGCGGTGCCCCTCCCCATCCTGGCCATCGGCGGGATCACCCTGGAGAATGTCGCGGACGTGATCGCGGCCGGCGCCACGGCTCCGGCCGTCATCTCGGCCGTCGTCGCGGCCCCTGGCATCACGGCGGCCGCCGCTCAATTCCGGACGCGGGTGGCAGCAGCCAAGTCCCGAAGCGCCTCGCGCGAGGCGCCCGGGGTGGCTTGACAGCGCATACCCCTTCGCTTATGATCGGTCGCCATTTGGGCGGTCGCGACGGCCGGGCTTTCAGCCGGATGAACCCACAGATCTCAGGAAGGGGGGTGACAGCATACGAAGGATCGATATCACTCAGGACTCAAAACCTAGCTGCGTGAGAGGATTGACTCGTCACCAAGGAGGGAGCGCACCATGAAATGCTATTCCATGTATGCCAAGGTCGGCATGGTCCTGGCTGTTGCCTTGATTCTGATCCCGGCTGCGGTGTTGGCGGGGCAGGCAAAGGGGACGATCAAGATCGCGACGCAGAGTCCCCTGTCAGGGGAAATGTCGGCGGTGGGAGAGGGGATGAAGCTGGGGACTCAGTTGGCCATCGAGCAACTGAAGGGACCCGTCGAAAAACTCGGCTTCAAGGTGGAGCTGGTCCCCTTCGACGACCAGGGGAAACCGGACGTGGGCGTGGCGAACGCCCGGAACATGATCACCGACAAAGAGATCCTGGCGGTGATCGGTCACTACAACTCCGGCGTGGCGATTCCCTCGTCCGAAGTCTACAAGGAAGCTTCGTTGGTCGAGATTTCCCCGGCCAACACCAACCCCTTGATCACCGACCGGAACCTGCCGAACGTCAATCGGGTCTGCGGCCGTGACGACGTCCAGGGGGCCGTCGGGGCCGAATTTGCCAAGAGCCTCAAGATCAAGAGCGCCTACGTGATCCATGACAAGACCACCTACGGCCAGAGCGTTGCCGAGTTCTTCCGGGACGGTGCCAAGAAGCTCGGCATCGAGATCCTTGGCTTCGAGGGCACGGAGGAGAGGTCAAACTTCGACCCCATCCTCACCCCTGCCAAGGCCAAGAATCCGGACCTGATCTACTTCGGTGGCATCTACTCCCAGGCCGCCCCGCTCTTCAAGCAGGCGCGAGAGAAGGGGATCAAGGCGAAGTTCCTGGGCCCGGATGGCTTGGACTCCTCGGACCTGACCAAGATCGCCGGCAAGACGGTAGTCGGCATGAACTACACGACGGTGGCCGGTCCTGTCACGGTGTACCCCAAGGCCAAGGAATTCGCCAAGGCGTATAAGGAGAAATTCAAGAAGGACCCCGAGCCCTTCGGCGCCCAATCGTATGATTCCACGGCCATCGCCCTCAAGGCCATCGAGGCTGCCATCAAGGATGCGGGCGGCAAGATGCCCTCGCGCGAGGCGGTGTCGGCGGCCGTTCGGAAGACCAAACACACCGGGCTGACCGGGAATATCGAGTTTGACGAGAAGGGGGATCCGAAAAAGGCCCTGTACTTCATCATGCAAGTGGTCTCCGAGGATCCGGCCAAGTGGAACGACAATAAGGAGGTGAAGCGGCTGGAGATCGCTGCGCCGCCGCTGAAGAAGTAGCCTAACACATGTGCCTGGAAAAGGGAGGGGCACCATAGAGCGCCCCTCCCTTTTCTTCTTGATTCCATGGATACCTCTCTTCTGATTGCGATTTTCCCGCAGGTCCTGCTGGACGGCATCGTCTTGGGCTTCATGTACGCCCTGATCGCCTTGGGCTATACGATGGTTTATGGGGTCCTGGAATTCATCAACTTCGCCCATAGTGAAATCTTCGTGTTGGGGGCGTTCGTGGGGGTGGAAATCCTCCTGGCGCTCAAGTTCTGGGGGATCCTAGACGCATTCTCGCCGTTCCTGGTGTTGGGGATCCTCCTCCTGGCGGGGATGGCCGCCAGCGGGCTCCTGGCCGTGGCGGTTGAACGCGTGGCCTACCGGCCGCTACGTGCCGCCCCTCGGCTGATCCCGCTGATCTCCGCCATCGGGGTCTCCTTCTCCCTGCAGGACATCATCCGTCTGTGCGAGAGCCTCTGGAACAACGCGTTCAACCTGGTCTATCCCACCATGGATCAGCTCAACTTCCGCTTCCAGCTCACCGAGACCATCGACGTCTCCGTGAAGTCGCTGGTGGTGATCGCGGCTGCCCTCCTGATGCTTTGGGCTCTCCATCTGATCGTGAATCGCACGAAAGTGGGGAAGGCCATCCGGGCGGTGGCAGAGGATCAGGCCACTGCCAGCCTGATGGGGATCAACGTCAATCGGATGATCTCGCTCACCTTCCTCATCGGTGGGGCCATGGGTGGGGCGGCCGGCGTTCTCTTCGGCGTCCAGTACAGCCTGATCAACCCCTATACAGGATTCATCCCGGGAATCAAGGCATTCACCGCCGCCGTCCTGGGCGGGATCGGGAACATCCCCGGAGCCATGGTGGGCGGGCTGGTCTTGGGGCTGCTGGAGGCCTTCGCCGCCTCTTACCTCTCCCTGCTGACGGGTGGCGCCTTCGGGGCGGAGTACAAGGATATCTTTGCCTTCTCCATTCTGATCCTGATCCTGATCTTCCGGCCGAAGGGCCTATTGGGTGAAGTCGTAAGGGAGCGTGCCTAGGTGGCCTGGTTGACCGCGCTGCTCAACCGACCCGGACCGGCGACGGGTCTCGTGGTCGCCATGATCGGCCTCTCGTCCTTCGCCGTCGCCTACTCTCCGCGCTCGCTCATCGCCTTTCTGCTGTTTCAGGCCTCGATCCTCCTGCTGTATTTCGCTCAAATTCCGCGCTGGTTGAAGCGGAGCCTCGCCTTCGTGAGCCTTGGCATCTTGATGCCGATCCTGGGAACGATCAACGGCTACTATCTGGAAGTTGCGACGCAGGTGGGCATCTTCGTGGCGCTGGCGCTGGGCCTCAACATCGTCGTCGGCTTGGCCGGCCTATTGGACCTGGGCTACGTGGCGTTCTACGCCGTGGGCGCGTACACCTGGGCGATCTTCGGATCGCCCCAGGCGGGGAAATTCATTTCCGCGTCGATAGCGCACTTCCCGCTGGCGGGAGGCTGGTTCTTCGTGTTCCTGGTCCTGGGAGTGCTCGTTGCCGCCAGCTTCGGGATCCTGCTGGGGCTTCCCGTCCTTCGATTGCGGGGCGACTATCTGGCCATCGTGACCCTAGGCTTCGGGGAGGTGATCCGGGTCCTGGCCAACAACCTGGATAAGCCGATTAACCTCACCAATGGACCGCAGGGCATCACGCCCATCTCCCGGCCGCCGCTTTTCTTTCAGCCGTTGCTCAGCGCCCTGGGGGTTCCTGCGTCCCCCACCGTTCTGTATCCCCTGTATCTGTACGGCATAGTGCTGCTGATCGTCGGGGTGGTGATCCTGGTGAACCGGCGGCTCGAGGATTCCCACATCGGGCGGGCCTGGGAGGCCATCCGCGAGGACGAGGTGGCGGCGCAGGCCATGGGTGTTCCCCTGGTCCGGATGAAGCTTCTAGCCTTCGCGTGCGGCGCCTCCTTCGCCGGAGTCATGGGAGTGATCTTCAGCGCCAAACAGGTGTTCATCAACCCCGAGTCGTTCACCTTCCTGGAATCCATCGGCGTGCTCTCGATGGTGATCCTCGGGGGCATGGGATCCATCCCCGGGGCCATCTTGGGCGCCACGGTGGTGACCGTGCTGAACCTGCAGGTGCTCAAGGGGCTGTCCCTCTGGCTCAACAGCCTCCGCAATGCTGGCGTCACCATTCTGGGCTACAACCTCGCCAATCTCCCGACACAGCTCGAGCCGGCGAAGTACGAGCGGATGATTTTCGGGATCATCCTGGTTCTGATGATGATCTACCGACCGCAGGGCATCCTGCCCGCTCGGCGCCGCAGCCGCGAGCTTGGAGGCAGCAAGTAGGTGGGCACGCTCCTCGAGACTCGAGTCATCACGAAACGGTTCGGCGGGCTCACGGCCCTCAACAAGGTCGACTTCCAGTTGGAGGAGGGGCGGATCGCCTCCATCATCGGGCCGAACGGGGCGGGCAAGACGACGCTCTTCAACGTCCTGACCGGCATCTACCGCCCGGAAGAGGGCGAGGCGACTTTCAAGGGTCGTTCGGTTCTGGGACTTCGCCCCGATCAGATCACCGCCCTGGGGATCTGCCGCACGTTCCAGAACATCCGGTTGTTCGCCAACATGAGCGTGGTGGAGAACGTCCTGGTGGGAATGCACAGCCGGGTTTCCCTCTCCATGGGCGCTGTGCTCGCGCGAGGCCGGCGGTTCCACGAGGAAGAGGCCCGATTGGGGAGCCGGGCTTCGACACTGCTGGAGGTGGTCGGGCTCGCGGCCAAGACGAATGAGCTGGCCAAGAACCTTCCCTACGGGGAGCAGCGACGACTGGAGCTGGCGCGGGCGTTAGCTTCGACGCCGACGCTGCTCCTCCTGGATGAGCCCACGGCCGGAATGACCCAGGGAGAGGCGCGGTCCCTCATGGCCCTTCTGAGGCGGCTCATCACTGAATACGAGTTGACCATCCTCCTGATCGAGCACAACATGCGTGTGGTGATGGAAGTGTCTGATCGGGTGACTGTCCTTGACTACGGCGAGAAGATCGCCGAGGGGGATCCGGCCGACGTGCAGAAGGACCCGCGGGTCATTCAGGCGTACCTGGGTCGAAAACGCTGGGGCAAGACGACGGAAGCAGCCAATGCTTGACGTCGAGAACATTCAGGTCTTTTACGGCAAGATCCATGCGTTGAAGGGGATCTCAATCAGCGTGGAGAAGGGGGAGATCGTCGCTCTCCTGGGCAACAACGGGGCGGGGAAGACCACCACACTCAAGACAATCTCCGGGTTGCTCAGACCCCGGACCGGTCGGATTCTGCTCGAAGGGCAGCCCATTAATGCATTGCCCCCCCACGAGATCGTCGCTCTGGGTGTGGCCCAGGCTCCCGAGGGACGAAAGATCTTCAATCGCCTGACGGTCACCGAGAATCTGGAAATGGGCGCCTACCTCCGATCCGACGGCACCATCGCGGAGGATATCGAGCGCGTCTTCAGCCTCTTTTCTCGCCTGAACGAGCGCCGCGACCAGGTGGCCGGAACCCTCTCGGGTGGAGAGCAGCAGATGCTGGCCATCGGCCGGGCGCTCATGGCGCGCCCCCGCATCCTGATGCTGGACGAGCCTTCCATGGGCCTGGCGCCCATCCTGGTGGAGCAGATCTTTCAGACAGTCGAGGACATCAACCGCCAGGGGACGACGATCCTCCTGGTGGAACAGAACGCCGCCATGGCCCTGTCCATCGCGCACCGGGGATACGTCCTGGAGACGGGGAGCATCGCCCTCCAGGGTTCGGCCGCGGAACTGCAAGAGCACCCCGACGTCAAGCGCGCCTACCTGGGCGAAGGCGCCTGAGTGCTTGATTTCATAATTTCGTGCAGGATTGGCCGGAGCCAACCCTGCACGAAGCGCCCTTGATAGCGGCCGTACACGTCGCAGGACCATTGTTGCTTTGGTTGGGTCCTTTGCTAAGACTGCATTGAACGCGTTGAGCAAGGGCGACCCGCATCGGGTGAAACCTGATGCGGAAGCGCCCTTGTCAGAAGCTTCAATGTGATCGCAGCTCTTCTCATGGCCCATTTCTTCACCTACATTCTCCAGTGCGCGGACGGCAAGAGGTATTACGGTCATACGAGCAACCTTCGTCGGCGACTGGCCGAACACGACGGAGGTCGTGTGCGGTTCACAGCCCCAAGACGGCCCCTTCGACTCTTGTGGTTCCACGTGTACCCTACTCGCTGGGAGGCCCGCAAGAGAGAGAGGATGCTGAAGAACGGTCGCAGCCAGCGGAAAACCATTGATGCCTTGATCGCTTCCTTCCCAAAGGCTGTATTGGGCGCGTTGAGCAAGGGCGATCCGCATCGGGTGAAACCTGATGCGGAATTATGAAGTCAAGTACTGAGTGCTTGATTTCATAAGGTCGTGTCGGGTTGGCCGCGACCAGCCCGACACGATTCGCCCTTGATAGCGGCCGTACACGTCGCAGGACCATTGTTGCTTTGGTTGGGTCCTTTCCTAAGACTGCATTGAACGCGTTGAGCAAGGGCGATCCGCATCGGGTGAAACCTGATGCGGAATTATGAAATCAAGCACTGAGTCACGATGATGCGATGGTGCTGGCTCTTCTTGGGCGCGGTCCTGGCGTCCCCCGCCTGGGCGGGGGAGCTGCCTTCGGTCAAGCTCGGCCTCGTGATCCCCATGGCGGGCGAGGCGGGCCGGATAGGACAGAGCATGCGCCAGGCCGCCGAAATGGCCGTCGCCGACTGGACCGCGAGGCTCGGACGGAAGGTGGAACTCGTCCTCGGGGATGACCAGTTCGACCCGAGGCAGGCGGTGGCTGTCGCCGAGAAGCTGGTCCAGGACGGCATTTGGGGCGTCGTGGGCCATTTCTACTCCAGCTCCTCCATCCCGGCCTCGGCGGTGTACTACCAGGCGGGCATTCCGCAGGTCACCGCCACCTCCACGCACCCGCGGCTCACCGCGCAGGGCTTCGACAATGTGTTCCGCGTGGTAGGGCGTGACGATCAGCACGCCCTCACGGCGGCCGAGTTCATCCTCTCGCGACTTCGCGCCCGCCGCGTCGCGGTGGTGCATGATCGCACCGAGTACGGCCGGACGCTCGCCGAGACGCTGATCCGGACCGTGGAGCGCCGCGCGGGCCGGCGGATCATCGTGACGGTGGAGGAGATCGCCCAGGGCGACAAGGACTTCAGCGGGGTGGTGGCCCGGCTGAAATCCGTGGGACCGGACGTTGTCTACTATGGGGGCATCTTTCGCGAGGGCGGCTACCTGATCCGCCAGATGCGACAGGCGGGCCTCGCGGCAGCCTTCGTGAGCGGAGATGGAGTCCTGGACCCTGAATTCGTCAAGATCGCGGGCGAGGAGGCGGCCAGTGGCGCGTATCTCACCTTTGCGCCCGATCCGCGACTGCTGGCCTCCGCGCGGGCCTTCATTCAGCGGTTCGAGGCGCGCTACGGCCCCATCGGCCCGTACGTCCTCTACACCTACGATGCCATGGGGGTGCTCCTGCGGGCCATCCAGGTCGCCAAGCCCCAGAGAAACTCCAAGGAGGAATTGCGGAGGGTGCTGAAGGTCATGCACACGAGCGAGTACGAGGGGACCCTCGGGCGGCTCCGCTGGGACAAGAACGGGGACCTGGTCACCTCGCCGTACGTCGTGTACGTGACGCGAAAGGGGGGGAGCCTGCAGGGCTGGTTCGAGCAGCTCACAGGGATTTCCCCCGCGGGGAATCGCAGCCGACCGAAGGGACGCTGAAATCGAAAACTGACAACCGACAACTGACAACCGGACAACTGCCGGTTATGAGTTCTGGAGTGAATGCCGGCGATGAATGGTTCAGACGTGAACCTCTCGCAAGGGAGTGAGGTCCAGTGAGGACACGAGTGATCCAGGTGGACCCAAGGAACGTGCAGCCCGAGGTCATCCAGCAGGCCTGCGAGGTCCTGCGCCGTGGGGGCCTGGTGGCCTTTCCCACCGACACCCTATACGCCCTAGGAGCAAATGCGATGGACCCCGCGGCGATCGAGCGGGTGCACACGGTGAAGGGGCGCCACCACGGCAAACCCCTGAGTGTCCTGGTTCCCTCGGTCGAGGCAGGGGCAGACCTGGCCACGGGTCTCTCCGAGGGGGTGCGAAGCCTCATGCAGGCCTTCTGGCCCGGAGCGCTCACCGTGGTGGTGAAAGCGTCTCCGAAAATCCCCTCGATCCTCACCGGGGCCCCCGGAACGGTGGGGCTCCGGATGCCGGCCGGCCCCGTGGCGCAGGCGCTGCTCACGGCCTTTGCCGGACCCATCATCGGGACGAGTGCCAACAAATCCGGGGGAGCCGATCCCGCGGACGCCAGGACCGTGCAGAAGGCCGTCGGGGGCCAGATTGACCTCATCCTGGATGGCGGCCGCGTGGCGCTCGGCGTGCCATCGACGATCATCGACTGCACCGCCCAGCCCGCCCGCATCCTCCGCGAGGGCGCCATCCCCAAGAGCAAGCTCCAAGAGA
>Ga0315285_10001854_pt1 | contig 22149 bp, 27 predicted proteins | sample YL17G09_36_MG_FD_203698 | JGI IMG/M metagenome (GOLD analysis project Ga0315285, IMG submission 203698) | Sediment microbial communities from Yellowstone Lake, YNP, Wyoming, USA - YL17G09_36 | ecosystem: Environmental > Aquatic > Freshwater > Lake > Sediment | place: USA: Wyoming | collected...
CTACAAATCCAATAATAGGATCGTTTTTTACTGGGAACAGCACATTCAAGATCACTAAAGAGACCATGAAAATGCAAAAAACAGGCATGAATTTTTTCATTTAGAACATCCTTGTCCAAACATATAACTATATTATATAGAATTAATATCCAATTAAAAAGGCGATCTCAAACATGAAAATCCTATCGATCTTACACAACATTTTTTTAACGCCAGATGAAATAAATCAATTGCTATCACAACAAGAAATAGAAGTCATAGGTGCTAGTTTACCAGTCTGGTTTTATAAAGGAAATACATCAGAGCCCGCTGAAGAAGTTTTCTGTAAGTATAGGCTTACCAATAACCCAGAATATAAAACCATCAAGACAGAAAAAAATGGTTATGCAATAAACATGCCTCAAATTCCACAAACTTATGTCAAGCCAGAAAGATTGACAGATGAAGAATGGCGAGAATTAACGGCTATCGAACAAACAGAGTGGTATGAAAAAAATCAAACGCCAGTTAGTGCAAATAATTTAAAATCAATCGACAACGGAGGCGCTGAATACTTGCACTTCAAAGAGCATAGCAAAATTACAAAAAACAATAAGGCAATTATGCTGATACACACAGTTGAAATACGAACAACAGAATGGTTGAAATCTACTTTTTCTTAGCAGTCTTTCAACGATAAACCCATTCTCATATTAACAGCTTCGCCCATATTTACTGTAATGGTTTGCGAGAGTGACACACTTGCAATAAGCACGCCATTATTATCTGATTCGGTTGTTAAGAATAAGTTTCTAATTGGTCCCCAAGAGCCACTAGTGGCCGCAAAAGAAATAATGGGACCATCTGCTCTATAATGGGCTCCTTGCAAAGAAACATTGAATACGCCACTTGAAGAAAGTGCGATTCTTTCATACCCATTAGCACTTGGCTCGCTAACGATGTTCTCCATCGTATTACTGGCACTAATAGTTGTCCTGTTATCCAAGCCAAAGTAATAATTATATGGGATAAAGGTGTTGTTTACACCACCGCTAAATACAGCACTTAATACGAATTGTTCTCCAGCAGTATGAAATGTGTTATACAAACTGTTTTGAGACCATAGTATTTTGCCGTCTACAGAGACATGTTCAATCTCTAATATTTTTACTAAGCCATTCCAATCTTTTATCATACTTCTATATACCTTATGAACCTTTATTTTGCAAAATGGTTGGAATATGTAGCTTTAGGTGGCTTAGAGCCATCTAAAGAATCCCCTATTGATATGTCCCCATCTGTGGGGCAAACAAATGCAATGCCAACATATTGTTTGCCAGGATCAAAGGAATTGCCTCCTGTTAAAAAAATAAAAAGAATGAAGAAGAAATAAACCATGCCATCTAAACGCCTATTATTAATCGTAATTATTATTGGGTCTATTTTTGCGTTATTATACGCAAATTTTATCAAAGAAGATTTTAAAATCGAAGACCATGCTTATGTTCCACCACAACATTTAGCAGAGTATTTGGCTTTACAAAAAGAATTGCCGCCGAATGAAGTTTTGACTAAATTCACCCCGGCTTATATCTCAAATGCCCCAGAAGAAAATCTAGAGGGCGTTCAATGTCCGATCCCAATGAAAGATAGAGTGCCAAATAGAACTGGAATTCAATGTGTTTGGGCGTCAATTGAAGTAATTGGCCGATGGGCAGAGGAGCCCAAACTAATAAATCCACCTTTAACTAGTAGGGCGGAATGCAAAAGCTATGCATCTCCTACATTAGCAGCCAAAGAATTAACTGCGTTAGGTGTAAAGTTTGAACAAAGCTACGGTGATAAGGCGGCAGGTATAAGTTTAATTAAAAAAGCTATGGCTGAAGGTCGAGGCTGTCTTTGGGGAGTTCCTGGTCACGCAATGGATTTAATACATTATGATGAGGACAAGAATGTAGTTAAATGGATTGACAATAGTGACAGCAGCTTAGCCGTGCAAACTACAACTGTGCCCAAATTTAAAGATAGATGGGATAGCTGGGTGTTGGTAATATATGCCGATAAAGATATTATCCCAACCAAATTAAATAAAGGCTTGGCAAGAAATATTCCAATATTGGATAGAAACAACACTCAGGGCGAATATCTTAAAGATTACGTGCCAATTCCAAAAGGTGATGATGTTTTTGAGATTCCTAAATACTAAAAAACAAAAATTCACCTGGAGGCCCATCGAAATCCAACATGTGTTTTTTCCACATCATCCAACATCGCCATATTTTGGGATGTAATTTCTCTACAATTTCTTTTTGATCGTTAGTTATCTCTGTTTCAGCATATTTGCCATAAAAGCCAATTGTCCTTTTAACAGACATGCCAAAAACAATAAGTTGCGGGTAATAAACAGATAGAAAAGCATTCCAAAGCCAAACATCTTTATTTAATTTATGATCTTCAAAATTAGATAGATGACCATCAAAGTACAATCTATACCTATCTTCTGGCATGGGCTGTTTAACGCTATTTTCCCCAGATGGAATAGATTTATGCTGAATCTCTAGCGATGTAAATTCCGAAGAAAAAGATTTTATATCTTCGAATGGATCGTCAACGATTTTTTCATACATTGGAGGCAATGCTTGTGAGGGATCGCACTGCTGAAGATTCCAGGTTTTCATAGAAAACGCAGGTGATCGTCGGGTAACAGATACCACTAAACGATCACCTGCGTTTTTACTACTAAAGAAAACAGAACAAGGAAATTTTGCAAAATCCCGTATCAATCCTGTTCTAATTAGATATTCAGTGCTAATAGACATGCTTAATCGTCATCTTCGTCGTCGTCATCCCAATCGTCATCATCTTCATCATCATCGTCATCATCATCCCAATCGTCGTCGTCTTCTTCTACCCATGACCAATCGTCATCATCGTCATCTTCATCTTCATCTTCATCTTCATCTTCGTCATCATCCCAATCATCTTCATCTTCATCATCATCCTCCTCATCCTCCTCATCGTCGTCTTCGTCGTCTTCATCGACCCAAGACCAATCATCGTCTTCATCCTCATCTTCTTTGGAATAAATTGGGTAAAATTCATCTATTAACTCAAAATCACCGTTCATCAAAACTCCTTTAGCAATTATTAAACGTAGATAACTTGGAGGCATATTATATGTTGAAACTAGTTAAAAATTTCTTGATTTTATCGTTTTTTGTAATATTTTTTGGTTGTGGACCGGCAACAATGCTTATTGGCCCAACTGTGACTGGCGTTATTTATTGGGTAAATGGAGACGCTCACAAATATTACGAAGAAGATCCATCTGTGATTTACAGATCAACAAAACATGTCCTGGCCGACCTAAATTTATCTATATCAAAAGATGAAGCTAAAAACAATAGCTATTATATTGTCGCTGGGGAGAAAAACACTTTTTCAATTGTGATCGAAAAAACCGATAAAAACATGACCAAGCTAAACATACGAATCAATTATCTTGGCGATAAAGATATGGCTGAGTTAATCTATAAAAAAATCGATGCACAACTAGACACCATTATATTCGATCCATCAGGTGTGCCAACCCGAAATCAATAAAAAAGCCCCTTTTCAGGGGCTTTTTTATTTAGCATTTACATGCTATGTGATTTCTCACCAATTTACCGTTTTCAACATTCCACATTTTATCTGGTCCTAGTCCCTGATAATTGAAAATAGAAACGGCACAAATAATAGCCGATTGCAAGATTTCGTTGTCATCAGCATAAGACTCGTCCACCAAAACGCCTTTTTCGAATAAATAATAGTGTTCTGTTGGCACTTCCATTTCAACATCATACAGTGGATTATTTGTCGCAGATAAATCTGTAACAATGTGATCAGATATTTTAAAGGCTTTTACTTTATTTTTGCGTAATGCAATGAAATCTCCTTTTTTAACAAGCTGATCTTTTTTACCCAGCTTGTTTAACTCAGTCTGCCAATCTGTAATCGATAGCATCTTAATTGTGGGGCGAATAACGCCTCTTCTAGTAAAGACATCTGTGATGATGTCGTCATAACCAGTATTTTTCATTTTATCAGCAGCAACCATACTTTTGGCCACAGCTTCTGTAAATTTAACTGTATTAGGGGCCATCTTTATAGCTTTGATCAAACAAGAGTAAGCAGTGTCTCGGGCAAATTTAAATGCGACAACATTGCCCATTTTGCCTTTTTCCCTATCAAATATTTTAGTAAAAATCTCATACCAGCAACCAGCAAAAACTCTACCGAAACTATGTGGCTCAGCAACTAATTGAGTATCTAGACCTTGTTGATGCAATGTGTGGGGATCAGCATAATTAAATACTACGCTAGCATCTCTAAGATAGCCATATACTCTGCCTTGAGGGCTTATATGATAAATGGCATTTCCAAGCTCTTCTGCTAATTTACTCAAAACATTGGAGTGCATCAACTGCCCGCCAGTAGCATTGATTACATGTTGAATTATAACGTCTGATTGCATCACAGAAACCAAAGCGTTGATATCACCAAAAGCTTCATGAAAAGCAAAAATCTCCAAAGCTTGAGTGTTCCATAGATCTGGTCGCATAATGTCTAAAAGACCATGACCCAGTTCATGTGCAACAACATCAATAGAGTCAGCAGCATAAACAGTTTTTTTTGTTACAGGATCGACATCAAAAAAGAATTTTAGAGATGATCGATCATAATAAGCATTGAAATCTTTGCCTGCTGATGGGATTACCATTAAATTACGAGTGGCAGCCCATTGTTTTACAGGCTTGTCTATTTTGCCAATGACACTTTGAAAATAATTTATAGAATTGCAAAGCGTAATATGACAATTAACAGCACGTTGCATTGATGGGACGGTGGAACCAACTCCATTGGCATTATATCCACTAACCGTAAATTGAAGATTTATTGGGAAAGCTGGTAAAATTTGTGAAACATTTAGCTCAGGAGTTGAGGGGTCGTTCAATAAATATTTACCGGGACTACTAGTGGCTTGAACTTGAATATCGGCAGATTTGTATCCAAACATATTTGCCAAAATATTTAAAATACCCATTTATGGTTCCTTCCATTAAAAGAATTTACATTATATAGGGATATTAAATGAACAAAATTAAAAATGATGAAGTAAACGCCGCCAATATAGCAGATGAATTGCAAGCAATAGAAAAAGATATAGAAGAAATAATTCCAGAAAAAGAAATAAAAGATTATACAAATTTTGCGTTCAAAGGCAGAATGATGGAAATGGCTGTGGCTTTTATCGTTGGAGCAGCTTTTCAAAAAACAGTAGAAGCAATTTCCAATAATTTGCTCATGCCATTTATAAATTACTTTGTTGCAAAAACTGGTACTGATTGGAGAGGCTTAACATGGGCTCCCGTAAATGGCATGACATTGGAATTGGGAAAATGCATGGGAACCTTTTTGGATTTCTTTCTAATCTCACTCATTTTATATGTCCTTTATGTTAAATTAATCAAAGGTGTATTTGAAGGAGAACTTACTCCAACCCCTCCACCTGTAGTGCCGCCTACACCTCCACCTACAAAAAATTGTGGTTATTGTATGAGTAAAATAGACCCAAATGCCACCAGATGCCCTAACTGCACCTCGTATATGTTGAACTTATAATGAATGAAGCCGAAAAGAAAATAATACAGCAAAGAACCATAGAAGCAACCCACAAAGGATTAATGGGTATATCTGGTAAGCTAGGATTGATCGCCAGATATCTTGGTCAAGAAATCGTAGTCCAAAATGATGGCAGTGGTTACATGTCTGAATTTATGGGCGTAACTAGAACTGCCGCCCCATTAGACTACGATCTACAAGAAGACTCGGAAATCAGAACATCAGAGGTGCTAGATGCATTTGGATTTCCCATTGAAAACCCACATGGTTATGGATGGTCAGAAAAAGATGCCGCACGACAACAAATGAGCAGCTTTCCAATAGGCTGGTATTTTGATGGATTACATCGACGGGTCCACATGGATATCAAATATATAGAAGAAAAATCAGAATTGATCGTTCATTATAAAGGCTATCTTGTATTCAGAGAAATGGCCGGTGAGCTACTTACTTACACTCCATACCCAGAATGGGAAGATCATGTAGAAAGCTTTTACAAAACAGCCAATAAAATGAATGTTGATAAAAGAAAACAAGAAAAAGAAGAGCGGCTGAAAGAGGCGGTTAAAAATAAAGAATCTTGGATTCAAAAGCTAAGAAGCAATTGGGGTATATAAAAAAAGCTCATCATTGATGAGCTTTTTGTAATTCGTAAAAATTCTTAACAATATACGTTTCCACAATTTTTTTATGTTCTTTTTTTATAGTCTGTAAAGAGGACATGTTGTGTAAAACACACTCTCCCATACCTTTTACATAAAGAACAGAACATAAACCAAAAGTGCTGCTAGCATTGCGCTGGAAACCCACAAGACTTTTCCCATCCAATCTGAATTTGCGGCATCGCCTTCTACTTTGTCAGCAACAATGTCTTGCATCGTTACATTTCCAGATTGCATTGGAGCATCTGAATTTAAAGCCCTGGCGACTGCCATGAAACCTTCGGTGAAAGTGCGTTGCATGTCTTCTTGAGTCACAAAACAATCACAATCTTCTTTGGCTCCCAAAGCAGCTACAGAAGCATTTGTTTGAATGTGTTCTCGTAATTCCATTTTGGCTTCTGGAGCTAGGCTTTCGACTCTTCGCTCCACAACCTCGCCCGTTACTTCGTCAACACTTTCGATTTCTCGACGAACTACGATTGGCTTCTTGGTTTCAACAATTCTTTGAGCTAGATGTTTTTCAATCTTAGGCTCAACATGAATTTCTGTGACAATTGTGCTTTCGCCACTAGTTGGATCAGCAGTTTCCTGAACAATTTTGTCGGCTTTGCGACCATCTTCCAGATGAATTAAGTGTTTTTTCATATCTTCCATTTTAATAACTCCCTTTATGATAAAATATATAGTTAACGTCACCAACAAATTCAATCTATTTTGAACAACTTAATAGCCGAATTATCAAGGTGTGATAAGATCTCCTGATTGTAGCACATAAGGAAATTCTGTAACCTCGCTGGGTAGCACATTTGTACTGACATATGTATATGTAGTTTTCTTGGCAAAATCTCCAACTAAAGCTCCCGCTGGATACTGGATAGACTCAGTAACTCTAGGAGGCGTGTTGGAATCATAAGTGTTCTTGGTAAATTGGAAAATACCAGCACGACCACGAAGTAACTCCCAATCCTCCGGTACGCTTGCTGAAGCGTAGCCTAAAGAATTGCCGTTAAAATCAACGGCACCATTAATCAACAAAGCATCAACATTGCTGCCGGAAGGAGATAGCTTGATCAACATGTTTTGACTGTCATCATAGGTAAACCTATTAGCCACAGTATGTCGCTCGAAATACGATGGAAGAGCAGCAACACCGGCTCTAACATTAAAGCCAATGGCCGCTTCCGCAGCCCCATTCTTGATGTAAAATCTACATCGTTCTACGGGCATTTTTTGCTCTATTTGAATTCTCTTTTTGCCACTGGCAAATGGAGAGCTTTTTGTGCTGGCTAAAAATTTACCACTGAATGTTTCATCAGCATTTAAATTGGCTATAATTTCTTCAGCAGTAACAGCAGATGTAGAACCCGCTCCCGTTCTTACATTTACTACGATATCAGTCCAGTTTTTAAAAGAACCGTCTATAGCAAAAGAAATTGTCAAATTAGCCTTGGATACACTTGATCCATCAGTACCAGACAAATCATAAGGTGGTTCCTTCCAAGCAACTACAAGTGAATCGCCACGACCAGAATTGCCACGACACTTAAATGTAGGGGAGTGTTGTCTGTCTCCAAGAACCAAATTGCCCTGAAATTCCGCCGTAAATACATTTTGAAAAAAATATGCCATTGTCTTCCTTTAAATAATCGCTTAGATGTGCCATCCTAAAAGGAATGTGGCACCATGTAAACTATTTAGAGTAAGACAATGACATTTTTTAAAAATTAAGCTCCGTAACGAATCAATTCCTTCAAACTACTGCGAACTAATGTGGTGCTACGTAAGCCATTAGGCTTAATCCAATAATTGCGACGTAATACACGTCGCTTGTCAATTTGGCCAATTTTGGCAATACGATCTCGTCGATAACTCTTAATAGGGGCATTTTTGCAAGATCTAACCCTAGAACCCTCTCGCAACTCATACCCAGTAATCTTTTTATCATCAGATTCAATGATAATTATCGTTCTGCGGACAGGATGCGTGTGATTGCCTTTATAAAAAAACCGTGCTACAGGACGATTGTCGGCAAAAGTATACTTCTCACTCATTATATTCTCCTTTTTGTGATGCTTGAATATTACCAATTTTAATTTCTTTGATCAATGCCAATTTTACTTTGTTTATAACATATTCCCAATCATTAATATTCTTTTGCCTAAACAATCGCATAGATTTAAACCAAGGTGTTGTGGTTTTATGCAAACCCCATCTCCACTCACCATCAACATTCAATAAAGTCCATGTTGGCACGCCCAAAGAACCAGCCAACAATGCCACAGAAGTATCCACACTTACAATTAAATCCATGCTAACCAAAGCATTGGCCGTATCACAATAATTATTAAAACCAGAGCCCAAATCTACAATATCCATATTATCTGGATTATCGGCAAAATCCTCCCAATGATTTATTCTAGGGTAATATTTTTTGCTTTTGTCCTTTTGAAAACTAAACAATTTTACCCCAGGAATGTCATATAAAGGCTTGAAAAACTTCAGAGGACAAGATCGCACAATATCCATGCTGTTGTCCGCATTGCCAGTCCAACATATGCCTATTTTTATAGCATCTCCAAAATCTAACTTCTTTGCCTTGAAAACAGGGGGGTCTGGTATGGGGACATCCAGTAAATATGGCAAACTCAACATCGATATGTGATAATCATGTGGCGGCAGAATTGGCTCGTTTTTCTGAGTAATTACAAACGTATCGGCAACAGATTGAAATAATTCGTCATGTTCTGGGAAAGTTTGAAGTATTATTTTTACTTTATACTTTTCCTTCAAAACATTGACATATCTTACAAATTGAATGGCATCCCCGAAACCTTGTTCACAAAAAACTATTATGGTTTTATTGTCTAATGATTGCCCGGTCCATTTTTTAGTAGGATTAAAAAGACGGCAAATTGTATGAAAATTTTCATAAATGTTTAATCGATTTTCATATCCTTCCCAACCTAATTTCATTTTGCCAAGATAAAAATAATTAAATGCATCTCTAGCTTTGGCCCTAGAAAAATTAGGCTGAATTGCCAAAGCCTGTTTACAATACTTGGCAGAGTCCTTCAAGCTGGTGTTTGATAGACATGCTAATAAAAACCATGCATAATGATTTTTGGAACAAACATTAATGCTTTTTTCAAAACATAATTTTGCATTTTCAACATAACCTAAATATACAAATTGATTCCCTAAAAAAATATACAAATTGGAATCTAATGGAGATAATCGCAAAGCATTCTGAAAATGATCAATTGCTTTGTTGAAATTACCTAGTGCCGAATGGACTATGGCAATTACCGTGTGATCAAAAGAGGTTTCAGGCTTGAAATGCTGCAAAATGCCATCGAAATTGCCACCCAAATTGCCACCCAAAGTTGGCACATTCAATAATTTATACAATTTTTCATTGGTCAGATTTACTTTTAGTAACTCCGATACCACCATTTCTGCTTCTAAATACCCCCTGTTTAAAAACAAGTGGCGAGCAGCAATTAACAACAAAAACGGCTTTAATTCTTGAAACGTTTGAGCATCATCTAAATCTAATGCAATTAATTTATTGGATATTTCTTCTATTTCAATTAAATTAACATTAGCGATAGCTTTTATTAACGTATTCTGCGAGGAGGCTTTGGGCATATTTAACATCGGCAATTTTCTTGCTAGCGAATTTATCATCAGTGCTTGGCACCGCATAGATCAAATGATCTGAGATCATATGTGGAATGAAATTCGGCTGAGTCATGCCCTCTGGCATTTCATGCTCGGCAATCACAATATACGTTTCATGATTGTGATCCTTAAAAGCATCAACCTCCCAGCCATATTTGTTGCCTTCGGCATCCTTAACAACAACGTCATAACGAATTTTTTCTAATCGATTACAAGCAATCGACCACAAATCCTCAAAATCCCGTTCATCCAATTTCTTCTCAACTTCAATCACCCTGTTTTTAGCCTTTTGCTTAAAAGTCATTTCAAAACGAGTGTTGTTGGTCTCTCTAATTCTAAGAGACATACCTTTAGTAAAAGCCAAATAACCTTGACGAATATGTCTTGTGCCATGTGCCAATAATTTGGCTTCATGCTCAGCTTCTAAAGTCAACAAGTATTTCAATTCATTTTCTGTCGGCATTTTAATATCCTAAAAGTTCACGAATGTGATCAACTGCTTTACGACTATCAAGAATCTGATCTTCTAGAAAAATATGGATGTAACGACCATCAATCTTATCCTGACCGCCGTTTGCCTCCAACGCCTCGGCATCATCCATGCGATCCACATAATTAGACACAACGGTCTCTTCCAACATCAATGCCTGGGTCAACAACTCTTCTGGAGTGTTGGCCTCAGAGGGAAAATCGGCAACTTCTTTCGTAGGATTGCCGCCCAAACCACAAATCAATTTGCCAAACTCAACAATATGCTCCATCTCACCAGCAGCTTCCTTCAAAAAGAACTCTTGAAATTCTTCTCGATGCAAACCTTGAACACGAATGGCAGCATTGATGTAAAAATGCCAATGAGAATACTCATTCGATAAATCATTGTTCAACTTGGCAACTAATTGATCATGCGTCATTTTAAACTCCTTGCTGTTTAGAAAAGCTAATTATATGAAAAAACAAATTACTTACAAGATCAATTTTAATCATGTCTGTGATATTTGTGGATAAAAAATTCTACGCCTGGATGACCGTGGTCGTGCGTAACTTCCATTTCTTGGAAACCAGCATAATTAAAAAACGGACGACTATCAGCATTAGCAACCTTCCAAGATAATTCAAATGCATATCGTGCAATTTGCTCAATCCCTTGGTAGTTCAATTTATCAGCCGTATCGTCTGGCGTGTGATACGCATCATGCATGCCAGTGTGCATAAACGCTACTGGTATATGTTTATTGTAAAAACTAGCATGGTCGCTACCCGAACGTCCTTGTGTTGTTATTCTTTTTGCAAAAGAATATTTTTGATTTAATTCATCAATAAATTTTGTGACTTCTGCCGAGCTATCGCCAGCATTAAATCCAACAGAATATTTGCCTTTACCCAAATAACCAATCATATCAAAATTCAACATAAATACATGGGCTTTAATATCAGGAGCCTCAAGCGGGAAAGTAGGATGATTACAATAATATTGACTGCCTATCAATCCCATTTCTTCGGCAGAATAACTTTGAAACAAAACAGTTCTTTTGGGTTTCAATTTAGAAAATGCTTTAGCAATTTCCAATAATGCTACCGTGCCACTGGCATTGTCGTCCGCACCAGGATGAACTTCTCGTCGATTAGGAGTTACCGACATCTCTGGACCATAACCAATATGATCCATATGAGCCCCAATAACTACTATTTCATTTGGTTTTTCACTGCCGATAATACATGCAATTATATTTTGAGTAAAATCAACACCCGTTTCATTTTTTGGACCAGGATTCATACGATTAATTTTAAATCTTTGAAATTCTGTGACTAATCCATAAGATTCAAATTTATTTTTTATAAATTCCGCAGCTTGAATATTTCCCTGCTTGCCCGGCATCCGACCCTCTAATTCATTAGATGCCAAATAAACAAGATTCTTTGTTAGTTCTGATTCAACAATAGAATTTAAAGCATCTTCAAACGTCGGAACAGGTGCAACAGGCTTCAATGGAATTGGATCATGATGGGATATTTCAGGTCTAATATCAGACGATAATGGCGGCGACACATTTTTAAGCTTATATGCAATCGCAACGGATAAACCTAATATCAACACTACAGGAATTAATTTTTGATTATTCATAATTATAAAATAGTTAAAAATCTATATAAATTAGGTCAATATAGAAAGAATCAGATATGGATAACACAATACAAGACGAAAGTCAAGATGGAAAAACAAGTATATTTCGTTCAAATCCCAGAAAAGAAATCCCTGTGCCAAAAATAAAATTTGAAGAATTTTGGCAACTATTCGATACCGTCGAAGAATTAATGGATACCAGCGAATGGCGAGACATATATTCTAATTATTATGATTTCGAAGGCCCAGAAAAAGATATCAGAATCAGCGAAACCGCCGAAGAAATCGAAGCCTATGATTCTAAACAACAAACACAAGAAATAATTAAATGCATGAATAGCTTCGCCTATTTCTGCATCAAATACGGAAGAATTAACCATCCAATCGCCGGGCTCATCCCAATGATCCCATATTCTTACCAAAAAAGAGTGATCAATTGCTATGGCAAAAATAGATTCAACATTCTAAGCAAATTCCGACAGGGAGGATTAACCACAATCTCCGTTATGTGGGCTTTATGGAGATGCCTGTTTCAAACCGGACAAAGAATCATGGTCGTGTCCAAAACAGATCGTGAAGCTATCGCCGCTGGCGAAGTTGCCAAAACTGCTATGGAACGATTGCCATCTTGGCTAAAACCAGAAACAGATAAATGCAACGAACACGAAAAGCAATTCAAAACCACAAGCTCCGTCCTCTGGTTCTATACCGTAGAAGCCGCTCGTGGTAAATCCATTACCATTTTAATTATCGATGAGGCCGCATTCATCAATGATATGCACACCCATTGGAAAGCCCTTTACCCAGTTCTTTCAACGGGTGGTGCCTGCGAAGTCGTCTCCACCGTTAATGGTTTGGGTAATTGGTACGAAGAAACCTATCACGAAGCCGAAGCCGGAAAAAATCCTTTTAATATCATCGAATTAGATTACTGGGAACATCCACTCTATAACGATCCAAAATGGATCGCAGATACCAGAGCCATTTTAAGCGAAAAAGGCTGGAAACAGGAAATCGAACGTGACTTTCTAAGCTCCGGTGATACTTGGATTAATGGCGGAATCCTAACAACATTAACCAACTCCACCCGAGATAACGCCCCTAGAAGACAACAATTTGAAAAATGGCGAAATAAAGACTCAGATAGAAAACATGTCTGGGATGAAGGTGCCCTCTGGATCTGGAAAGAACCAGCCGATGGACATGAATATATCCTAGCAGCAGATTGTGCCGAAGGCGTCGGCGATACTGGTGATAATAATTGTGCCGAAATCATCGATCAAAGCACACTAGAACAAGTTGCAGAATTTTATAGCAATACCATCTCCCCACATATCTTCGCACAAACATTAAACCACCTTGGATATTACTACAACAATGCCTTAATCGTTGTTGAAAATGCTAGCCAAGGTTCCGCAGTACTAAGCACATTGCAACATGATCTAGCCTATGAACATCTATATTACGAAGACAACAAACAAGAAAGCGCCGGTATAAAAACAACCAAAAATAGAAGACCATTATTCCTGCAATCTCTGCAACAAAGACTGCTAAACGGCACACTTCATGTCAATAGCCCAAGATTAGTCACAGAATTAAGCACATTTATATTCAACCCCATTACAAAAAAACCAGAAGCAAGACGTGGAAAACATGATGATGCTATCATGGCTCTAGCACTAGCTTTATATGTTAGAGATTATCAAATGAGAGGCATTCCAATCGGAGCAGATATGCCAGATGAAATGCTTCAAATTTTCAAGAGCGAAGTTTATGAAGATATCAGAAAAGAAATATTAGACAACGATTGTATAGAAGATTTCTTAAAAGCTGAAGATGCTGACGAATTTACTATGTTAACAGAGTTTGAAAAAATGATGCCAACAGAAGGCACACGATTCAAAAGAAAAAATGATAGCTTCTTAAGAGAATTTGGATTTTAAATATGGATGAACGATCTATAAAAATGGCCTTAAAAGCCGCAGAAGAAAGTGCAACCAAACAAGCAAAACTAGCCGTCAAAAGAGCTATGCGTAAAAATGCATCCCAAGATGACGAACAATCAATAATTCCCCAACAAACCGGACCCACAATGGCCGAATTGTGGCTAAAGCAACTTGAGGATAATATCAGAAATTGCAAATCTCCTCAATTAGCCCTAAACGCCATCGAAGAATTAATCCAAATCGAAAAAAATAAACTAACCGAGAAGAAAGAACCCAAAAACGTACTGCTAGGATGATGTTTTCTTGAAAAAACACACAACAGAACATCGACAATGATCCCCAGCATTAGCATCAACCCTGTTAATGGAATGCCAAACACCAGCAGGAGTTAATACCATTCGATTCGGCTTAGGTGCGATATAATTACCAGCACCCCAAATATTTAAAAAACTATCCTTCCATGTAGTATCAATCTGGCCAAGGCTGTTAAAATCTACATTATTTGGGATTTCAGCTACCATCAACTCCCCACCCCAACCACTAGACCACACAGGATGAATATAAAGTATTAACGCTGCCGTATAACCACAATCATTGTGCCAATCAATCTTAGATCCTCGTGGATAAACATAACATCTATAAATAATTTCATCCCAATCGCCAACAATCTCTGGGTTGTCTTTAGCCACCTCTAGACTGTAATCACTAATTGCATTCAAAACATCATCTTTAAACGGTGCCTTGGAAAGATGATATTCTTCTCCAGCCATTGGCGATCCATCACTTAATCGCCACACCTGCAACCAATTTTGACTATTTACAGCAAAATAATTTTGCTTCTGCATCCATCTCCAAGCACTAGAAAATTGATCCGGCGATAAAACATCATCGTAAATCGCAAACTTAGGGTTCTTAATTACAGACTTCATATTTTTACTAAATCCAACTGTTTCAAATGATATAAATATTTTTCATAACAATCCTGAGCCTTCGCAATCAATTGCGAAGAAAAATCATCTTCAACCACTTCTGGCACATTGGGAATTCTCAAAGGCTCCTTGAGATTTAAATGATTGCCAATTAAATCCATCCCTTGACGAGTTGCAAAATTTTCCTCGGTTAAAAAAACCGAGCCTGGGCTGCTCCTGGCCATCTCATAGATTCTACGTAATCTAAAACAATAATAGCGACACGCAGTTAATTCTGAATACTCTTTTCTATATCTTTTTATGGCATTTAATGTAGGTTTGGCCGACCGAATCACATAAATAAACTTAGAAAAATCATAAAAAGCTTTACAACCGAAATCTTTATTAAATAATATCTGGCCGCCGTATATCGCCGCTGTATTATCTAACTTGTGACCCCTATTGTATAGATAATCCAAAACTATTGGATGATCATATGTTAACAAATGCTCAATTAAATCAATTCTGCTGTTTTCATTCAAAACAGTAGCCAACTCATTAGATCCAGAAAACAAATGACTCGATAAGAAAAGTATATTGCGCATAAAAAAACAGAGTAGTTATTAAAGTTTTTTACCCTTTTTTATATTGGCTATTTTTTCCAAGGGCTTCAAATTAGATAAAGCCCAACACTTTGAAAAATCAGGGTGTTCTAAAGAATCGTATTTAAAAGATGATTGTGGAATAATGTGATCTATTTGCCATGTTTTTCGTGGATCATTATTTTTACCACCATAATTATCCCAATTCATCCAAGATTCCCATTGAGATTCCAGATGCTCTTTTAATTGTTGTGGCGTATATGGTAGTTTGCTAAAAGTCGTACCACCTTTGACCTTTCCTTTCCTGCGTAAAACTTTTCCAACCGCCAAACCCACATGATGCTTAATTTTTCTAGACGGGTCTTTCAATAAATGCTTTTTATATTCGGAAGTGTTTTTAGACATTCCATGAACAAAATTTCCTTGTCGGCAACCACATGATTTGGTTTTATCATGTCTCAAGCTCACACCAGCAACTATTGTTTCATTGCCACACTCACATTTACATTTCCAATAAAATTCCAACTTTATTTTGCAACTTTTCTCTATAACTGTCAATAAACCAAATTTTTTGCCAGTCAAATCAATGAATCGTGCAGCACTTGTTCTTTCTTTGTGGTAACAACCACAAGATATTGTATTGCCCGATCTAAGACTAGAACCTAGTATTTTTAGTTCGGAAGATCCACAATCACAAATGCATGTCCACCAATGATGACTACCTCTTGAGCCAGACTTTGCTGAATGGCTGTGATCTATGACTAAGATCTTTCCAAATTTTCGGCCAGTTAGGTCAATAAAATTTTTATTAAAATGTTTTTGCATCTATATAACTCCAATAGAAAAGGTTTAGCATAGGAGTAATATAGTATTTTGTGGTACGATTTTTTTAAAGTTTTCACACACGCCTTCGAAGAAGATCCACAAACAAAAAGATCTAAAATAGGTAGAGGCGATGGAGCCGGTATCACTTCGCCAGATGCCATGCCTTTTGTGCGTCAAGATGGCGGTATGCAGTCAACAGGCAAAGGGGCTCTCCGAGTCGGAAATGACTTCGTTGATCTATCTAGTGTCAGCAATCGACAAAGTAGATACAAAGAATATGAAAGACTAAGAAATGTTGCCGAAATAGAACAAGCCATGACTATAATCGCCGATGAAGCTTGTATCGATGGTGATGAATTAGTTAATACCCTCTACGATGGACAAAAATCAATCAAATGGCTAACAGAAAATAGAGCTAATGATGAATTCTTCGTCTATTCTTGGGACTTCGAAAAAGAAGACTATACCCTGGCAATCGCTTACGAACCAAGATTCGTTAAAAAAGCACCCTGCCTAAAAATACTACTAGATAATGGCACCTATTTCATCGCCACCCATGACCACCTAGTCCTATTAAAAAATCAAGCATGGTCCATGACAAGCGGCCTTAAATTCGGCGACGAATTAATGCCATTCTATAGAGTCCCAGCCAATTACGACCTCACCCAAAATAAAAAAAATCAATTCCCAAGAATTCGAACCTTTTCCAAAGGATGGGTCCACGAACGACAATTCATAGATGAATGGAAAACAGGGAAATCCATAGCAAAATATGAAAAAGTTAACCACATCACAAGAATGATCGCCAGCGGACTAAGCACCAGACAATTAACAAAAGCTTCTGGCTACAACTGGCCTAGTGCAGAAAGTTGGATCGGTAAAGAAGGATTCTCCAACGCAGAAATCAAATGGTTGGCAAAAAAGAATGATCACAGAAAAGTTATCGGCATCATCGATGTAGGCGAAAGAGATGTCTATGACCTATCCGTTAAAGAACATGAAAATTTCTGCGGTGAATCCGTAATTTTTCACAACTGTCAAAAAAGCAGCAAAGGAAATGTACTAGAAGTTCGGGCCGAAAATCAAGACGTAAGAGAAGAAGTAGAATTCTTACTGCTTAATCGAAAAATGCTCAACTTTAACCGCAAAATATGGGGCCTAACCAAAAGACTATGCATCAATGGAGATTGGTTCGGCGAATGCATCATCGATCCAGATAATCCCAAAGATGGCATTCTAAAAGTTAGAGAACTACCACCAGAAAGCATCTATCGAATCGAAACAACCAAAGCGAAACTTTTGGAATTCCAACAAGGCAACGAAGGACCAGATTACGAAGCACTGACCAAGTCGGCAGTCGTAGATGCCACAGATTCCGAATTGGATCAATGTAAAGTAATTAGATTCACACCAGATCAAATAGTTCATATGCGATTAGGTGAAGATCGTAAAACATTCTATCCCTACGGTCAAAGCCTAATAGAACCAGCACGAGGACCAGCACATCAACTAAGACTAATGGAAGATGCTATGGTCGTCTACAGATTAACTCGTGCCCCTGAACGAAGGGTGTTCTATATCGATGTAGGACAACTGCCATCCTTCCGTGCAGAATCCTTCATGACCAGAATGCAAGATCTTCTAAGAAAAAAGAAAACCGCCAATAAACCAGGAGATGGCTCGTCTGCTATTGATGAAAAATGGAGCCCTCCTTCCGCTGATGAAGATTTCTGGATTCCAGTTAGACCAAACTCAAACACCAGAATCGAAACACTCCCAGGTGCCCAAAATCTAGGAGAAATCGATGATGCCGTTTACTTCAGAAATAAACTGTTCACATCATTAAACTTTCCATCAAACTACATGGCTAATGAAGATGCATCCTCCACAAGAATGCAACTGTCTTACCAAAACGTTAAATTCGCCAGAATGATCGAAAGAATCCAAGAACACATTGAAGATGGATTGTGGGAAATCGCAGAACGACACCTACAACTACGTGGATTTCCAGAAGAATCCTACGAAGATCTTACCATTAAACTCACACTGCCATCTGAATATCGAGAACTCAGCAGAGCAGAAATTGATAACAATAGAATAAACAACGCCAATGCACTCAAAGGATCTTTGTTGTATTCCGATTGGGATATCCTAACAAAAATTATCAAACTCACCCCAGAAGATGCAGAAGAAATGATCTCTCGTATGAAGATCCAAAAACTAGAAGAAGCAAAACTGCAAATTCTAGTGCAAAATCCTCAACTAATGGGCGTCGGAATGCCAGGAACCGGAGAACCTCAAATGGGATCAGAAGCAGGTGGACCAAACCCAATGCTGCCGCCTGAAGGAGAACCCGATAAAGGCAAACCAGAAGACCAAGCACCAGGAGCAGAAGGCTCCGATGGAGGAGCAGGTATGCCCGCACCTAATTCGCCGAAATCACAAAACGGAAGCGGTGGAGCTATCGCAGAACCAGAACCTGAAGAAATTAAACGATACGACCTAGAAATTCAGGATTATGGACAAGAAATGGATGCAGAATCCCCAGATTATTCGGAGATGTAAATGAACTATTATTCGCCGTGTCAAAGAAAAGATGGCAAATGGGACTACACATGTCAAAATAACAACATGATATATCCAATTGGTTATTGCCATGAATTTCATTCATTCAAAAACGATAATATCTTAAAAGATGCCCTGTCAGAGCAACAAATAGAAGAACACGAAATCTCAAAAGATAAATATCACTCCACCGGACATAATACCGCACAAGAAGCACTAGATTGTTATAAAAAATATCAGCTAGATAATACTCTGCGATTAAATATTAAAAATGAACACGAACAAAAAAAGTGCAAAATATGCGGAGAATGGACGCAATTGTCAGCATGTGTCGATACGTATTCTTACTTCAACTTGTGTGAAGAACATAACAACAAAGAAACTGTAGCAAAAATTTTTAATATATCGGAACAAGTGTGGAGCAGCTAATGAATCCATTGCAAATGGCAATCAGAAATAAAAATAGCCTAGCAATGACTAATAAAGCCGGATGCTATTATTGTAATGCTATTTTTAAACCAGAAGATATAAAAGAATACACAGATCAAGGAGAAACAGCACTCTGCCCACTTTGTGAAGTAGATGCTGTGCTTCCAGAAATAGGAACTATAAAGATTACGGAGGATTATCTTAAGTCAGTAAAAATAAATTTATTGGGAAATTAATCAGACTGCTCATCACCATTGAGACCAGATCCAGTATCCGCACTAGGTGGACGTATTTCATCCTGATCCGAATCCTTCTTGCGATTCGGTAACGCTAAATCCGAATCATCCAACCGCTGATACTCTTCTGCTATTTCTGGGTCAAAACTAGCTAGTTTTTTGAAAAATGCATTCGTCTCACTGTTGTGAGCCTTCCAAGCTAAACGAATCATTCTGAAAAGCGCACTGCTATTACCAGACTCTGTAGGATTAAGACTTGACGGCTCCTGATTATCTTCATTTTCTCTAATTTTAAGATATTCACTAAAAGTTTTCACTACAACTCCTTTGGTTTTTGTGCGTTAGTGCATATTATACATATGAGTGAATGACAACTTTTTAATATTTGGTTTAGTAAAAAATCAAGTATGGCTGCTATATAAAATCAAGAAGTCAACGTCTAAAGACGTTTCAAGCGAGGTTTAGGAGACACAAAATTATGAAAAGAAAACTCATCAGCTACGATGTTTTTGAAAACATTCAAACAAGTTCGCTATCGACGGCAGAGAGGGAACTGCTTGGAGCCGAGCCAATTCTTGCCAATGCGTTAGAAGTCGAAAGTTTGAGCCTAGTATGCTACGGTGCAGAAGATGCATTGTACGAATCACATGACGGTACATACATTCACGCTAATTATAAAATGAATGAATCCTCTGTGAAATTCAACCAAATCGAACAACTCGTTATCGACGAAGCCACAGAAGCTAATCGATCCAAAGATGTTCTAACACAAATGCTAGACGCTGTTCTAGATGGTAATGATACACAAGCCGAATCCCTATTTAATACCTACATCGGTATTCCAGCCTTCAAACGTAATATCACTGAAGCTGTTGACGCCAAAGCTAACGTCAAAAAGAAAAAGAAACTAAATAGCAAACTCGGCAAGAAAAAAGCCCCAAAATCAATCAAACTTGTCTTGGGCTTCAAAACAAAAGGCGAAAAAGCCAAGAAAATGAGAGAATGGGCTCACCTATGTGAAAACATTCAAAAATATGCCGAATTCAAAGAATATGGCCAGATCCTTAAAGAAAGCGTCATCGGTTTCGATGATAAAGGAAATGTAAATAACATCTCCGTACCAACTCTTAAAGCCCGTAACGAAGCAAAAATGCTTTCCTTCAATTGGAAAACCCTAGACACAGACGTTAAAGTTCTACGTGGTGGAGCAAAACAATTAGCAGAAAATATCGAATTCTGTAAACAAGTCGCTGTCCTAAAAAGACAAAACGCCTTGTCCGATTCCGAAAAACTGCAAGAAGCTCTAGAAGATATCGTTAGCCGTTGGCCAAACGTTCTCTATCTAACTCAAGAAGAACTAGCCTCCGTTATCGCAGAAGCACTAAACACAGTCGCCGCTGTTAACTACGACGACCAAACATGTGACTTCATGGCAGAAGCTATTCTAAGAACAGCACACGGAACCTACGTTGATCGTGTCTCGAAAATCCTAGCTCTATCCGGTGTCAAAGCCGAAGATACAGAAGAAGATGCATTCGAAACCTTCAGCAGAGTATCACAAGGTTTCTTCCCAACTCTAGATGAAAACGCCGCTCTAGAAATGCAAGCATACATCGATTTGTATGAAGCCCTAAGAAGCGTCTACGGTATCGCCGATTCAAATAAAAATGAAACTCTAAAGAGCGAAACCGCTAGCCATCTACACGAATTGGCAGCAATCATCGAACAACAAGTTGAGCCAAGTATTGATGTAGCTATCGCAGCCGCAGAATACCTAAGTCACTTGGTAGAAACTAATCTCGAAAGCGGTGAATGGTCCGTTTCAAATAACGTTCATACCACCGTCAGTGGTGATCATCCAAGAATGGCACAAAACGCCAAACAAGGTTATGCACCATCTTCTGACTTCTCAGGCGACTATGGCGATGAAGCTCCCGTCAGCGACGGAAATAGCTACAAAAATGGTCAAGCCAAAGAAATGAGAAATAACTCTTGGGGCAATATCGGCGGCGACGGAACTTATCCTTCCCTAAGCAACCCTTACGTACCTAAGACTTTCGGTGATTACAAGATCAAAGGCGAAAAGAATATCGATAGCGATAGCGACCTACTAGGTCACTCTGGCGGGAGCGATACTTGGCCAGCCTTGCAGAATCCCTATACACCAAATGCTGAAACTCCGAAGAGTTATCAGATGAATAATGGCAAAGAAGCCGACCTAGTAGTTAACAAATAACATAGCACCAGGAGAAAAATGAGTAAGTTCAATAATTCTACTCTATTTTTAGAGCATAATGATTTCTCCGCTGGAGATGTCTATGAAGATAGTTTAATTCTAGGCGGTTGCGGCGGTATCCTAAACGAAATGGATCTACACGAATCTAATGACCCAGGTAAAGTCCTTAAATTCCGTGGTAAATTTCAAGAAGCTGATGCCGTCAATAAAAATAAAAGAATGTACCCACACGCAGTTCTAGATGGAAATGTCAAAAGACTTATCTCCGCTATGAACGAAGGTGGATTAATCGGA
>Ga0315285_10001857_pt1 | contig 22141 bp, 18 predicted proteins | sample YL17G09_36_MG_FD_203698 | JGI IMG/M metagenome (GOLD analysis project Ga0315285, IMG submission 203698) | Sediment microbial communities from Yellowstone Lake, YNP, Wyoming, USA - YL17G09_36 | ecosystem: Environmental > Aquatic > Freshwater > Lake > Sediment | place: USA: Wyoming | collected...
ATGGACGGCTCGGTCGAACAGCGCGTCGGCCGCGGCGGGATCGGAGAAATCAGCGGGGATCGTCCAGGCGCGGACACCGAGGTCGGTTATTTGGCGGGCGACGTTTTTGGCGTCGGCTTCGGATTTGTCGTAATGAACGAGGATGGCGGCGCCGTGTCGGGCCAGTTCGAGTGCGGTGGCGGCGCCAAGCCGTTTTGCGGCGCCTGTTACGAGCGCCGTTTTACCGTGCAACCATGCGGCTTCGTTGGCCAATCATCCACCCTCAGCAGGATTCCTGACTTGAATATGGCGCGGAAAGCAACCGTTTTTGCGAGCAACCGGTCAGGTTTTTTCACCCTCGACGGCCTGTTTTGCGGCTTCGAGGATATCCGCCGCAGGGACAATAACGCCCATGACGTTGTCTTCCATTCCGCTGAACATCATGCCTATGCCGCCACCGCTGCCGGAACCTTTGATCACGCGGAGGGCGAGCATGCCCACGACTTTGCCGTCGGGGGTGAATATAGGCGAGCCGAGGCCGGTCTGGCTGGGTTCGCTGCTGGGAACGTAAAACGTGCGGGGGCGGGTGACGACGGCGTGGATTCGCTCGAGGCTGGCGGCGCACTCTCTGTTGGCGACTTTGCCGAGGCGCGTGAGCGAGACGAGTTGGTCGAGCACCCTGGCCTCGCCGGGATTCTGCATGTCGACGGCGAACAGGGGTGCGGACGGCGGGTCGATCGGGCGGACGAACGCGAGGTCGAGGTCCTTATCGCGCAACACGACTTTTGCAGGGATTTCGGTGCCGTCGCCGAGGAGGATTTTGACGTCGCCCATGTTGGTTTCGACTTTGAAGTCCATGTCTTCGCCCATACCGGCCATCATGGATTCCATCATGGCGCTGGGATCGGTCGTGGCGAGGCTGAGGACGACGAGGCCGGAGGGGTCGATTACAAACCCGGTGGCCTCGGCTTTGGATTCTGCTTCGTGCGAACCCATGGACGCCATCGAGTATTTCTGCTTGATAACCATCTGGACGGTCACGACCGCCTTCTGGTACTGCTCGAGCACGGCGCGGCCCTGATCCTCGAGCTCCGCCGCCCGCCCCACGCCCGCAACACAAAGACAAACGGCCGCCGCTAACAAGGTGTTACGCCGAAACCTCATTTCACACGCCCTTTCTTGTCATTGACCGGTTTCCCACTTGGGCTCGAGCTCAACATAAAACGTGTAGATGCCCCGCAAGACTTTCAAGACGACCGAATTGGGCTTTTGGGCGGCGATTTCGTCCATCTTCGCCGAAAAGGCCGCGATATCGCCTATATTGGTACCATCGACGGCCAGAATCAAATCGCCGACGGCGAGTTTTCCCAATGCGGCCCAGCCGCCCGGCTTGACCTCGCTGACCAGTACGCCCTGGCGGTCTTCTTTCCACTGCTCTTTGGCGCGATTGAAAAAGCTGATGTCGCGCACGGTGAGTTCGAACTCGTTGTTGCGGTATTCCTTCATTTCGCGTTCGAGCACGGGGCTCCTGACGAGCTCGACGGGCACCGTGAGTTCTTCGGCGCCGCGCAAGATTTTCAGGTTGACAACGTTGCCGGCCTTGTATTGGCGGATGAGTGCGGCCAGTTCTTCATTGTGCTCGGGGGCGCTGGCGGTCAGGGGTTCGTCGTCGACCGCAAGGAGGTAGTCGCCGATTTTGATGCCGGCGGTTTCGGCAGTGGTTCCGGGATAGACTTGGGTAACGCGGAAGCCGGTCATGTCGGGCCGCTCGAGCTGCTGTGCGATTTCGCGGGTGACGACCTGGGTCTCGACCGACAGCCAGGCCTTTTTGACTTCGAGCCCAGGGGCGAGCAGGTCTTTGATGCCAACCTTGACGACGGCGACGTAGCGCTCGGTTTTTCGCTCGAACGTGGTGAGGACGGGCACGGGGTCGGTCTTGCCTTCGAGCAGTTTCGATGTTGCGGCGACGAGGTCCTGGAGGTTGTTGATGGTCGTGCCGCCGACGTCGACGATCACGTCGCGGGGGTTGATGGACGGCTTGGCCTCGCCGGCAGCGCCGCCCGTGCGGACGGAGGTGACCAGGACGCCGTCGCGGCTGGACCGCTTCATTTCTTTGGCCATCATCAGCGAGAGGTTGGAGGCGGTGATCCCCCACTCTTTGAGTTCCTGCTCTTTTGGGCGGACTTCTTCGCGAGGCTCGGGGGTGACTTTGAGCGGGACTTCGGCGCCGTCGCGCAAAACGACAACATCGGTCTCCTGGCCAATGGGCAGGCCGGCGGCAAACCGGTTGAAATCGGGCAATTCTTCGCTGTACTGGATGCTGACCGGGTTGCCGGCGAGAGAAACCAGGAGGTCACCCGGCTTGATGCCGGCGGAATCGGCGGGGGAGCCGCCCACCACGGAACTGACGAGTGCGCCGCGGGTTTCCTTCGAGTATTTCAGGCGCGGCTGCAAGACCACGCCCAGCCAGGCGCGCGTGACTTTGCCGTTGGCCATGATCTGTTCGGCGACATGTTTGGCGAGGTTGCCGGGTATTGCGCCGCCGAGGCCCATCCAGATCTCGTTGATGCCGATGATTTCGCCGGCGAGGTCGACGAGGGGGCCGCCGGAGTTGCCCGGTGCGATTTCGGCGTCATGGCCAATCCATTTGACAAGCGAGCCGACGTCTTCGCCGTCTTCTTTGAACTCGCGGCCCGGGCCGGACCACTGCGGCAGGATGACTTCGGTGTTGCTGACGATGCCGAGCGTGACGGATTGAGAGAGCGCCATGGGGCTGCCCATCGCGAGGACGGTGTCGCCCACGCGCACTTTGGTGGAATCGCCGAACGTGGCGACGGGAAACTCTCGACCGGGGGCTTTGAGTTTGATGATGGCGATGTCGGTCATGGCGTCGGTGCCGATGAGGTCGGCTTCGATTTCTTCGCGGTCGGACATGGTGCAGAACAGCCTGGTTGCGTGGCCGGCCACGTGGTGGTTGGTAATGATGTGGCCTTCGCGCGAGACGATGGCGCCGCTGCCCGTGCTCTGGTATTTCATTTCGCGGCCGTCGCTGTATTCGGTCGAGACGACGCGGATCCGCACCAGCGCAGGTTTCACGAGGCTGACGGCGTGATCCACGCTGGCCTTGAGCTCGACCGAGGGCTCAGCCGTTTGCGCGGCGCATACCATCGCGATTCCAACTGTGAAAAGGCAAAACGCAATCGAGAGGGCTAGTTGATACGGGCGGGGCATTGTGCTTCCTTCTAATATGCTTCAGGTTAACGCTTTTTTGCCATGCGGGCCGGCGGTTCAACCCGATGGCGCACATACCATAGCACACACCGCTGGTGCAAATGCAAATGCAGCCCCTGTAAAAGGTTACACAGGAATTGGCAGGCAGAGGCGTCACCGCTGAAGAAGCACGTCCAACAGGTCGTGAATTGCGCCGCTGTTTTCACGATAGAAGGTGGTCGAGAAGCGCACCAGGAAAAACGCGGTGCCGCCGGCGATCCAGAGCGCGGCCAGGATGTTGCCGGCGATGTAAAGACCCTTTTTGAGCAGAGTGACCGGGGGGCCGGGACTAGGCGTCATCTTTTTTCTCCAACCGGCTGATTCGGTTTTCGAGAAGGCCGACTTCCTGGGCCAGCTCGCGGTTCTGGTCGGAAAGTTGCGAGATGACGACGCTGAAGCTCAGGACGAGGCCGAGCAGGAAGATGAATGATAGGGCAAAAAATACGGTTAGAAACTGCACGTGGAGGATGCGGGCAAGCCATACGACCAGCGATGGGACGAGGCCTAACAGCAGCACGAAGCCCGATGCGGCGAGCCAGAGCAGGGCGTAGCGTTCCTTGAACCTTCGCCTGCGGACGAGCTCGAGCACCAACCCAACCAGCAGCAGGCTGACGATCAGCAGGCCGATCCTGTGGGTGGGCTGAAACCCGAGTTGGGCGGCTTCCGGCATTTTCTAAACCCTCTCCGATGCGCGGCCGTTTCTGCGGAACACGTTGATGAAAATGGCCAAACCGACTTTGACCATATAATACGCGGCGTTTTTGGGGCTGATCGAGGTGCGGCCGCCCTGCCGGGGCAGCATTTGGACGGGCAGTTCGGCGGCTTTGAGGCCGGCCTTGTGCAGAAGGACGAGCGCCTCGGCTTCGGGGTAGTCTTCGGGGTAGCTTTCGGCAAACGCTTTGACGACTCTGCGGTTGGCGGCGCGGAACCCGCTGGTGGTGTCGGTAATGCCGGCGCCGACAATGGCATCGACGGCCCTGGACAGGATGGATTTGCCCACCCTGCGGCTGACGGAAGGCGTGTAACCGGTGTCGGCGACGTACCTCGAGCCGATGATGATGTCGGCGGAACCGGCGAGGACGTGGCCGACGAGATCTTTGATGCGATCGACGGGATGCTGGCCGTCGGCGTCGCATTGTACGGCGACGTCGTAGCCGTTGCGGAACGCGAACTTGTATCCGGTTTGCATGGCCCCGCCAATGCCGAGGTTGTAGGGCAGGCGGACAAGTTGGACGTTGCGGAACGCGCCTGCGACGGCTGCGGTGTCGTCGTTCGAGCCGTCGTCGACGACGAGGATGTCGTATTCGGGGGCGTGGCGCTGGAGGTTGGCGATGACGGCGGCGATAGTTTCGGATTCGTTGTACGCCGGGATAATCACAAGCACGCGCGGCATTTCGAGAGCACCCTTCGCATTCCCACCGGGCGTATTATGGGCGGTTCAGACTTGCGCCGCAACAAAATTCAGGCGCCTGCATCGCCCCCCCAAACTGTGGTCGAGACCCGTGGCGATCACCGCGATCTAGACCAAACTTTGATTGCGACATGTGTTTAATGGCAGCAGAATTCATTTTGAACCTGTCAATGTGTATACGTATACTGGTGACACGGATCCCTGGTGGTCGCGGGGAGGTCCGTTGGGCAATCTCGGATGAAATGCTGAAACAACGCCATCCGCCGGGTTCAGGCCGCGCGGGTGCTGTAGAACCAAGGGAGGAAGAACCATGAACAAGATTTCTCGACGAACTTTTGTTTTTGGGACTGTACTTGTGGCGGCGGGCGCTCGGGCCGCGCGCGCACAGACACGTAAGATTTCGCCCAACGAAAAGCTCAACGTAGCCAGCGTGGGGGCCGGCGGGCAGGCTGAAGAGGATGTTGCCGGCATCTTCGACACCGGTCAGACCAACATCGTCGCGCTGTGTGATGTCGATTGGAAGAGTGCTGCCGCCACGTTCCAAAAATTCCCCAACGCAGAGAAGTTCAAGGACTTCCGCAAGATGCTCGAGAAGCTCGACAAGGACATCGACGCGGTGTCCGTGACCATTCCCGACCACATGCATTTTGCTGTTGCCAAAACGGCCATGGAAATGGGCAAACACGTACGTGTGCAGAAACCGCTCACGCGCACGGTCTATGAAGTGCGACGTTTGACCGATCTGGCCCGGAAATATAACGTCGTGACCCAGATGGGGAATCAGGGTCACTCCGAGCAGGGCGTCCGCCGTCTCTGCGAATGGATCTGGTCCGGTGCGATCGGCAACGTCCGCGAAGTCCACATGTGGACCGACAGACCCATTTGGCCCCAAGGCGGGACGCGGCCAGAGGGGGAGGACCCGATTCCCGACACGCTGGATTGGGACCTGTGGCTCGGCGTTGCGCCCAAACGCCCCTACAAAGGCGCGATTCCCGGCCTGAAAGAGGATGGCGAAGACGTTCCCTATTATTGCCCGTTTACCTGGCGGGGCTGGTGGGATTTCGGTTGCGGCGCGCTGGGCGACATGGCCTGCCATATCATGGATCCCGCATATACGGCCCTCAAACTAAAATACCCCAAGAGCATCGAAGCCACTTCCGAAGGACTGACCAGCGAAATGGCCCCCAAGGCGTCCATTGTGACGTATGAATTCGAAGCGCGAGGCGACATGCCGCCCGTCAAGCTGGTTTGGTACGACGGAGGCAAACTGCCCCCGCGACCCGAAGGGGTCGATCCCAAGGAAAAGATTGCCGAAGGCGACAACGGCTCGCTGTTCATCGGCGACAAGGGCATGATGGCGTGCGGCACCTATGGCGGCAGCCCGTCGCTGGTCCCGGCACCCCGCATGAAAGACTTCAAGCGCCCTGAAAGGACGATTCCCAAGTCGCCCGGCGTGTATAAGGAATGGGTCGAAGCGTGCAAGGGCAACGATCCCCATCCCGAGTGGCGCTCCAGGTTCGAGTACGCCGGACCGTTCACCGAAATGGTCCTGCTGGGCAACCTCGCCATCCGATGCGGTAAGAAAGTCATCTACGACCCCGTCAAAGGCGAAGTGACCAACGTGCCGGAAGCCAATCCGCTGCTCAAGAGCGAGTATCGCGAGGGATGGACGCAGTACGCCTAGCTTGGTCTTAAGAAAATGGCGGCTTTTCACCATTTTCTTTAAAGCCCAGTACCGCGTTAGCGGTATCTTGTGCTCGGATTGACCCGTTGAGACAATTGGGGCGATTGTGTTAAGCCCCTTTCACCGCACCCATCCCAGCGCACACCACCGCAATCCTACCGCGTTATAGGCCACAAGAAGAACCGGCCGATCCCGGCGAGCATGCCGAGGGCTCTGGCGGTATCGCGCAGGAGGGCAACGGCGGCAAACAGGTACATTTTGGGGTCGCGGGTGCGCCGGTACATGTGACTCGCGAGCGGGACACGGATAAACGTGTAGGCCAGCGCCACCACTAACGCGGCGATGTTGAGCGGCCAGCCCCACATCGCCTGTGCGGGCACGATGAGACAGAGGGTGAGTGCGAGGGGCGGTGCGGTGAGCTCGAGCGCGCCGGCGTACTGGTCGCCGGTGCGGGCTCGACGGGGGTGCTTGCGGTAGAGTTTCATTCTCCAATAGCCGTGGCGGGCCTGGGTTCGCAGGTACGGCCAGAGGCGCGTGGGGTGGTAATGGGCGACGACGGCGTCGGGCCGGAACCGCAGCCGGCCCCCGGCGTCGATGAGGCGGTACGCCAGGTCGTTGTCTTCCGCGGAGGCTTTTGAAAAGGATTCGTCGAACCCGCCGGCGGCTTCAAATGCGGCGCGCAGGTACGCGACGTTGAACGAGCCGAGGAAATCGACGTCGTCGCTCGAGCGTTCGTGGCGTGCGGCGATCTCTTCGTGCAGCATCCGCGCCAAGAGCGAGTGCGGGTTGGCGATCGCGTAGGCCCCCCCCACTCCCACCACGCCTTGAGTGAAACCTTCGAGGAGCCGCTCAATCCAATCGGGCTGAGGGACGCAGTCGGAGTCGGTGAAGGCAAGGATGTCGCCGGTGGCGTGAGCGGCGCCGAGGTTTCTGGCGGCTGCGGGGCCTTTGTTGGCTTGGCGGAGGCAGCGCACGGACGAACACGGACGAGCACGGACGGACACGGACCCGACTTGTGCAGGCGAGACGCCCGCACCACAAGAAGGCGGGAGGCTGGAATCAAAAGTGGGACACCCCCCACAAATACCGGGGGGCGTCCCAACAGCGATTTCTGGGGTGCGGTCGGTGGAGCCGTCGTCGACGACGATGATTTCGCAGTCGGGATGGGTTTGGTGGAGGCAGGCGGTGAGGCATTCGGCGAGTGTGCGCTCGGCGTTGAACGCGGGGATGATGATGGAGACGCGCATCCAGTTACCTCGGCTTCGCGGCGACACGTTCGATGGCATCGCGGACGGCGCTGACGAGGCGTGCGGTGGCAGGGGAGTATTTTTCGGGTACGGGCGGCGGCAACGCGCACGCGTGTTCGAGATCGTCGATATCGAGGATCATGCGGCCCCACCCGCGGGCCTGAACGGCCTTGGCGACATCGAGCTGGTGGTCGTTCATGTGCTCGTTGAACTTTTTCAGACGGGGCACGACGATGGCGGGCCGGCGTGCGCGGAGCGCGTCCATCACGGAACCGATTCCGGCGTGGCACACAATGACGCGGGCCCGGCTCTGGAGCGCCAGCACCACTTCGCGCGGTCTAAAATCGAAATGATCGCAGTTTTTGGGAAACGTTGTGCCGAGGCCGGTTTGGATGACAACCAATTCGCCCGTTTTTCCGGCGATTTCATCCATTTTGCGGATCAGACGCGGGAAGTCGAGGAACATGGTGCCGACCGTGACGTAAATCATGCCTCTCCCCCACTCCTGGCGCGCGCGGTTTCGGCCCGCCCGCCGAACAGGGCCAGCCGCACCAGCAACAGGCCGGCGAGCGCTCGATGTTTCCAGCCGGTCCACGTCATGAGTTCGCGCATCTGGTGCAGCATGTAGCGGGGCCGAAAGTAGAACCGCCGGATCGCTTTGCGGAACATTTTGCCCACAAATGCGGGATCGATTTGGTCCATCTCGAACACGGCGGCGCCGTACGTGGCGAGTTCTTCCCACGAACGGATCAGCAGCCGGCCGCCGCGACGCACCTGATCGAACATTTCGGTGCCGGGATACGGCGTGGCGATGCTGAACTGGGCGTAGTCCAGGTCAAGTTGGAGGGCGAACGCGATCGTGGCTTCCATATCGCTCGCGGTTTCGCCGACGTTGCCTAGCATGAAGTAGCCGCCGACTTCGAGGCCTGACTGTTTGGCCAGCGTAATAGCCCTGCGGACTTGATCGATCGTGATGCCCTTCTTGAGCGAGTCGAGAACGGATTGCACGCCGGATTCGATACCGAAATACACGCGGTAGCAGCCGGCCCGCCGCATCGCCTGAAACAGTTCGGGCGTGACGTTGTCGACGCGGATGCCGTTGGTGGTCGACCACGGGACGTGCGCTAGGCCGCGTTCGACGATCAGTTCGCAGATGCGGATGGCGCGGGCGATGTCAAACGTGAATGCGTCGTCAAGCACGGCGATTTCGTGGACCCCGTACCGTCTGACGAGGTGTTCCCACTCGTTGACGACGTCTTCGGGGTGGCGCATCCTGAGCCGGCGTCCGTAGATGCCCTTGTAGCAGAACGTGCACCCGAACGGGCAACCCCGGCTGGTGGTGATGGGCAGGGAGTGGTCGTTTCGCCTGGCGAGGCTCGAATAGCGTTTGAGCGGGAACAGCGACCAATCCGGGTACAGGCCGGGTTCGAGGTTGGGTTGAAACGGCCTGTCGGCATTGTGAACGATTTGGCCGCGGTCGATCCACGAGATCCCGCCGATTCCCGAGGCGTCATTGCTGCCCGCGAGCAGTTGATCGATCAGTTCGGACATCGGGGCTTCGCCTTCGCCGCGCACGATATAGTCGAACAGGCCGTCGTCAAGGAAATCTTGGGGCAGGACGGTAGCGTGTGGGCCGCCGGCGACAAGGATTGGCGGGCGCGGCATGTGCTTGAGCCTGCGTGCGATGGCGAGGGCACTGGGCAGGAGCGGCGTCGTGACTGTGAAACACACGATGTCGGGGGACTGCTGGGCGAGGATGGCGGTCACGGCGTCGGGCGCGAGTTTTTCGACGTTGGCGTCGATGACTCGAACCTCGCAGCCTTTTCGTTCGAGCACGGAGGCGATGTAAGCGAGGCCGAGCGGGGGCTGGTCACTGCTGAACGCACCCACCTGCGCGGGCTGCACGAGAGTCACTTTCATGCGGCGCTCGGACGACCGGTCGCCGGCCACTGGCTCGTCCTCGTCGGTGAGACTGCCGCGGAAAACGGCGCGCGGGCCGTAGACTTTCAACAGTTCCGGCCACTGCACAAAAAACGTATCCGCGAGCCAGTACATGAGCCTGCCGGTGACGGACGGGTGCATGACCTGCGCGCCGCACTCGAGGTACACCACCGCCACGCCCATCAGCTTGGCGATCAGCACCACCGGGATGGCGATTTCCGCGCCCGTGCTTACGACGAGGTCGGGCCGCTCCCGGCGGAAAATCCGCCAGACGCGGAACAGGTTCTTGATGAATTCGACGGGGTTGCGCGCCATGTTGGGGACGAGATAAACGTTGGGCAAGATGCGTGTCGTGTCCGCGTCGTAGCAGAAATAGAATGTTTTGTGACCGTGGAAAGCTTCGGCCAGCTCGAGCATTTCAGTGAGGTGGCCGCCGTGCGAACACGCCAGGCAGATCTTGATCCGGCGCGGCGACAGGTCAGGGAGGGGACCAGCCGGCGCCTCCCCTCGCACGGGTTTTTTGTAGCTGCTCAGTTCTAATGCCTGGAGATTCATCTTGCCATCGACTCGCGACGGCCACAGCATATAGGCGGGCGGGACGTGTTGGCAAGGGATGCTGGAAAACAAAATAGGACATATGGGACGAATAAGACGAATAGGACCTATAAAGTGCCTGTGGGCTGGTGGATAGTATAGAATCCGCGGCATGAGCAGCGCGGTTTGCAGAGACAAGCGTTTTGCGTGGTGGGAACCAGCGCTTGTTGTAGCAGGGATGTTTACGGCGCTGGCGCTGGGCCTGTACAACCTTGGTGGGCCGAGCCTTTGGCACGACGAGGCGGTGCAGGTGTACGTGGCGAAGAGCCTGCTTGCGACGGGCCGGCCGCTGCTGCCGAGCGGGCACGTTCACCCGGTCGCGCCGGTTTACAATGCGATCATGGCGGCGTTTGTCGGGGCGTTCGGCGACGGGGAGAGGGTGGTGCGCCTGCCGTCGGTGCTATTCGCGGGGCTGAACGTCGGCCTGACATTTCTTCTTGTGCGGCCGCTTCTGGGGCGGGCGACGGCGGTACTGGCGGCGGTTGCGCTGGCGTTATCGCCGTGGAGCGTGGCGTGGTCGCGTGAGGCGCGGTTCTACACCACGCAGCAGACGTTTTATCTGCTGGCGCTGGTTGCGGCGTGGAGGATGATGGAGGCGCGGGAGGGCCGGCGCGTGGCGGCGTGGGCGGCGTGCGCGCTATTGGCGTACGTGCTGGGGCTGGGGACATCGCTGCATTCGGTTTTGTTTCTGGCGCCGGTTGCGGCATACGGGGGGCTGATGGCGGCGTACGAACGGCGGCCGATTTCGCGCTGGACTGCGTACGCGGGGGCCGCGGCAGCGATAGGCATCGCGACGATGGCCGTGTACTGGCTCACGCTGCCGCAAGCCGATTCGGACGCCATATTCGCCTCGGCCGGGTTGGGCTTGCAGGTCCGCGGATCGGAGACGCCCGTCCTGTATTACGTTAACTGGCTGAGGGAGAACCTGGGCACCGGTTTTTTCATTTTGGCCTTGGCAGGGACGGTGCTGTTGCCGTTGCGCGAGGGGCGGCGGGGCGCGTACGCGGCGCTGGCGTTCTGGGCGCCGATACTGGCATTGACGTTCCTGCTGGGGTACCGTCGCCATCGGTTCATGTTCTTCGCCTACCCGATGTACGCGGCGATGTTCTCGTACGCGATCGTGGTGGGCGCGGAATGGATCGCGGCAACACTAGGACGGATCGGACCGATCGGTCGGATCCGTCGGATCGGACTCATACTGATCGCGGGGGTGATTGTGCTTTTTGGCGCGCGGACGGGGATCTCGGGCGTGCTGTTGCTGCGGGATACGCTGCGGACGTCAGCCGGCGCGGACATTACGCTGGCCACGCGGCACCCGCAATGGCGCGTGCCGTGCCGGTATGTTAGCGAGCACTTACGGCCGGACGTTTCCGTGGTCACGTCCACGTGGGTGACGACGCTTTATTACGTCGGGCGGGTCGACAACTGGTATCCGAGCCGGCATTTCCTGACGGAGTCGTGGGAAACGGGCAACGAGGGTCTGCGGACTATCGAGGACCTCGCGGCGTACATGGCGGAACATCCGCGAGGCTATCTCATCGTCGAGCTGTTCCGGTTTTGGCAGTTTGACCCGGAACAATCGGATGTGGCGTGGGTGAACGCGCACATGAAGCTGGTTGAAGAGGCGAGCACGGGCGATGTGCGGGTGTATGCGTGGGGAATGGATTGATTGCGGTTTTTTTTAGCCACAAAAGAACGCAAAGAACACAAAAAAACAAAATAAGCACCAGCGTTCAGTATCGTTTTCTTCTTTGAGCTCTTTGTGTTCTTTTGTGGCTAGTAGAGCTGGCCGGCGTTTTCGGCTACTTTGCGGAACGCGCCCGCGCATTGTTCGATGACGGGCTTGTGCAGCTTCTTGAACCACGGGATGGCGAAACAAATCCGGTTGATGTGCAGCGACACCGGCAATGATTCGGGGGCCTGCCTGACGTCGCGGTCGGACCAGGCGATGCGCGTGGGCTTTCCGTGGCCGTAGATGTCGCACTCGTTAAGCACGGGATGGACGTGCATCGGCGTGTTCGCGCCGGGCGAGGTCGGGCAACCTTCCGCGGTTACGGCCTCGCAAAACCGGCTGATGTCGAGCCCGCCGAGTTCTTCCGAGCGGTACAGGCCCTTGGCGTTGTACCAGCCGCCCATCGTCGAGCCGGAATTTTTGGGAGGCCGGTGTGCGCGGATGCCGGGGCACCCTTCGAGCAGGTCCCAGAAATAGTTCATGGCCTGCTGAATCCGCGCGATGCGCTCGTCGTAGTGGCGCAACTGCGTCCTGCCAAGCGCCGAGGAAATCTGGTTGACGCGATACTTGACGCCGCCCAGCGGATAGCCTTTGAACTTGACGAGCTCGGGGAACGTGAGGTCGCCGTGGCGGAGGTAGTGGCCAAACGCTACGGCGCGCTCCCAAATCAGTCGATCGCGCGTGGCGAGTATGCCCAGCTCGCCCGCCACGAGCGATTTCGCCGACATGCAGGACATCGCGCTCACGTCGCTGAGCGTGCCCGTCATCCGGCCTTTGTAGAGCGTGCCGTGGGCGTGAGACCCGTCTTCAATGACTTTAAGCCCATGCTTCTGCGCGATGGCGCCGATCGCGTCCATGTCGCACGGGTAACCGGCGTAATGGACGGCCATGATGGCCTTCGTGTGCGGGGAGATCCACCGCTCGATGTCGTTGGGGTCGATGCAGAGCGTGTCGGGATGGATGTCTACGAACACGGGCGTGGCGCCGAGCGAGAACGCTTGGAGCGACGACGCCCAGTACGTCATGCTGGGGCAGAGGATTTCGTCGCCGACCCCGAGCCCGACGGCGAACATGGCGGCGTGAAGCGCAGCGGTGCCGTTGCAGTGGCAGAGGCAATGTTCGAGGCCGATCCACGCGCCGAATTCTTTCTCAAACTGTTTCGAGATATCGAGGCCGGACATCGCGCCCGCCCGCAACACGTCGAGCACGGCGGCTTCGTCTTCGGGGGTGATTTCAGGCCATTTTGTTGCCGAGTCGAGGTCGCCCGTGACGGTTTTCGGCCCGCCCAGCAACGCCAGTTTCTCTGCCATGCGTCGTTCCTCCGTAATCCCGGCCGTTGCGATGGTAGCACAGAGCAATGCATTAAATGAAGATGCGTTCTGGTATATTGGGCCGCGAAAGGGAGGAGAACCTATGCTGTTGCGGCTGATTGCGTGTGTTGTATTGTTTGCCGGCGTCTGCCGGGCGGAGCCATTGATGTGGGTAGACGGGGCGAAACCGGACGAGGCGGACTACCATGTGGCGTTCCGGGGCGTGTTTGAGTTGGAGGCGGATGCGACCGTCGAACTGCACGCCCTGGGCGCGTCGTGGTACGTCCTCTGGGTCGACGGCGCCTACTGCACCGAAGGCCCCCCGCGATTTCCCCTCGCCCATCCCGAATATCAAGCCATCGGCCTCCCGTTGTCACGCGGCAAACACGTCCTCGCCTTCCAGGTCCGCCACGAAGGCGTCTCCACGCGCATTCTGGATAATGTTCCCCCCTTCCTCTATTGCCGCGCCTACGCAAAGGGCGCCGAGCTCCCCATCGCTTGGAAATGCCGCCGCCTCGACGGTTACGCCCAAAAAGTCCGCCGCGTCAACGCCCAACTCGGCTGGGTCGAGTGGTGCGACACGCGGCAGTTGCCACGGGGCTGGCGCGAGGTGGAGTTTGATGACGTGTCGTGGGCCGCTCCCGGGCGCGCCAACGTCCCGCTCGGCGAGATGAAACCGGTGTCGATCGGCAATGTGCGGTCGGAGAGGCAGACGCTGACGCCAATGGCGGAGGGGCCGCTGGCGGAGACGTTTGGCTACGAGCGGGACGATATCGCGGCGCGCTTTTTCCTGCGCGACCTCGAGTGCACGGACGTGCCCGCGGACGGCGTCTGGCGGCGGTATGACCTGGGGCGGGTGCGGCTGGGGCGGCCGCGGTTTGTTATCGACCTGCCGGCGGGCGCGGTGGTCGAGTTTGCGAGCAGCGAATCGCTGGCGCAGGGGCGCGTCTCGCCGTGGATCTCGCTTTCGGCGAGCGACTCGTGCAACCTCGACCATTTTGTGGCGCGCGGCGGCGAGCAGGAGTTTTTCCCGCTGACGCCCAAAGGCGGGCGGTTTGTCGAGGTTCACGTGCTCGCCCCGGCGGGCCAGGTCAAGTTTGTAGAGGAGGAATACGTCGAGCGAACGTACTACGGGCCGCCGGAAGGCGCGTTCGAGACGAATGACGATCTGCTCAACCGGATCTGGAACGTGGGCGTCGAGACGTACCGGGCGTGCAGCGAAGACGCTCTGATCGACAACCCCACGCGCGAGCGGGGCCAGTGGGCGGGCGACGTGGTGAGCGTGGGTATGGACATCGCCGCAGCCGGTTATGCCGACATGCGCCTGTGCCGGCGGGCGCTGGTGCAGTGCGCGCAATCCGCGCGGCGGGACGGGCTCGTGGCGGGCCTGTGCCCCGGCGGTGCGGCGTACATGTCGACGTACGCGGCGCAGTGGACGAGCGCCTGTATCCATTATTGGGAGTTGACGGGCGACATGGGCCTGCTGCATGAGCTGTACGACGCTGCGGGGCGAAACATAGGCGCGTTCGAGAAGTTCCGGGGGCCGGACGGCGTGAGCGACAAGGTGGGCTGGGCGTTCGTGGACTGGGGGTACGTGCGCAACGACGGCCCGACGGACATGGGCGTGAACATGCACTACCTCGCGGCGTTGCGCAACATGATGCGGTGGTGCAGGGCCATTGGCAGCGGCGATTTCGGACGATATGAGATGATCGAGAAAGAGGTGGCGGGCCTCGTGCGGGCGTGGCTGGAGAAAAACTCGCGCGACGGCCGGCCAGACTGGGAGCGGATTGGTTATCACCGCTGTGTCCTCGCGATACGGCTGGGGATGTTTGCGAAGAACGACGAGCGCGACGGCATCGAGTTTGTCAAGCGGCACATCCTGCGATGTTTCCCGAACGACCCCGCGGCGCCGCGGCTCGCCAACCCGGGCATGAACCAGGAACGACTGATCACGCCGTATTTCGCCCATTACGCGTTTCCACTGCTGATCGAGCGGGGCGAGATGGATTTTGTTCTGGATCAATACAGGACGTGCTGGGGCTGGGCGCTGGGCGGCGGGAGGACGACGTGGGTCGAGGTGTTCGACACGCGCTGGACGCATTGCCACCAGTGGGCCGGATGCCCGACATGGCAGTTGAGCCGGTACGTGGTGGGCCTGCGCCCGCGGTTCGACGTTGCGCCGGACCGCTACGAGTTGAACCTCGTTCCCGGCAGCCTGACGGAGGCATCGGGACGGGTTCCCATGCCGGCCGGCGGCGTTATCGAGGTCAAATGGCGCAGAATGGACGGCACGCACATTGAATACACGCTTAATTGCCCGGTCGCCATCACGCTCGACATTCCTACGCGGGACGGCGCAAAAACCATTCAAGCGAAGGGTCTCACAAACATCGGTTTAACTCCATCAGAAGGCGCCGTTTTCTGGGAAGGGCATTAGGATTGGCGGTATCACCTGAAAACAAGCCGGCCATGGGGCCAGCGACACCGCCGCCCGATCTGCACCAACCCGCTTTCGATCCGATTCCCCGGTGCCCGCGGTACCCGTCGCTCGATATGTGGCGCGGCATCGCATGTCTCTCGGTTGTTTTCTTCCACTCGACGCTGTTCTGCTATCAGTCGATGCAAACACGTGACCTGCCCAGCGTGATTGTGGCGGTGACGGCTCGGGGCTGGGCGGGCGTGCCACTGTTTTTCGTGATATCCGGTTATTGCATCAGCGCAACGGCCGACTCCGCCCGGCGCAAGCCACGGCCCGCTCGAAAGTACTTTTTTCGCCGATTCCGGAGAATCTTTCCCCCCTACTGGACCAGCATAATCCTGACCAGCCTCTTTGCCGCAGTGCTGGCATGGATTGGCTGGGGCCGGCTTGTGACCGGCCAGTTCGGCGCCATTATCCAAATACCCCACCCGACGCAACTGGACGTGTGGCAGTGGCTGGGAAATTCCACGCTGACCGAAACCTGGCGCACCCAGTTCGGGGGAAGCCGCGCCGCACTCATACTCGGCCAGGCATGGACGCTCTGCTACGAGGAGCAGTTCTACGCCGTCATGGGGCTGCTGCTGCTGGTTGCGCCGCGCCGCTTTTTCCTCGCGGCAACGGTGCTGTCGATTGCGGTCGTGGCGAGCTGTCCGGTGGGTTTTCCCAAGAGCGGGTTTTTCTGGGACGGCAGGTGGCTCTTGTTTGCCGCGGGCATTGGCGTGTACTACGCCCTGAACTACGCCCGGGCCACGGGCAGGGCCGTCATACTGGCCGCTCTGGTGACGGGCGCGCTTTCCGACGTTCTCTGGCGGGCCGGGATGCTCCATCCCCAGTTGCATTTCTCCATTCTGCAACGCAATGAAGCTTTTGCTACATTCACGTTCGCCATCCTGATTCTTGCCCTTCACCCGTACGACAAGCGGATCTGTGCAATACGGGCCGCGCGACCCCTGTTTTTCTGCGGCAAAATGTGCTACAGCCTCTATCTTGTTCACTACCCGGTTACGCTGGCGGCCAGCCACGCGCTGTTCAACGCCGGCGTTACTACGCCTACCCAGACGCTCGCGGTGACCGTGCCCACCTGCGTTGGTTTGGCGGTGGCCGTGGGCTGGGTGTTTCACGTGCTGGTCGAGAGGCGCTTCTTGAACGCGCCGTCGCCTGCCCTGGAACCTTTGCCCCTTCTCACATAGCGGCGCTGCGATTGCCCGCTTCGGGCAGCGGGAACAGATTCGAGCGCCCGCGGGTTAGGATCAACGCCGTCTTGATGTTGCCTAAAGAGAAATTCCCATGGGTTCCCCCACGCGTTACGACGAGAATCCATTGCCGCGTTCGCCCCGGTACGAGTCACTTGACTTGTGGCGGTGCGTGGCGTGCCTGGCGGTTGTCGCGTTTCATTCGACGGCCATCTGCTATGAATCTTCGCGCTCATCGGATTTGCCCGGCCTGATCGTGGCTCTGACTGCGCGCGGCTGGATGGGAGTCCCGATTTTCTTCGTTATTTCCGGCTACTGCATCAGCGCCACAATCGACGCGGCGAAGTTCAAAGACCGCAGGGGGCGCACCTATTTTCTACGCCGGTTTCGCAGAATCTATCCGCCGTTCTGGGCGTGCGTCGGGTTGACCGCGGTCTTCTGGACGATCCTGGCGGCGCTGGGGCAGGGACACCTCATTACGGGCACGTTCGGCTCTGTCCCGATGGTTCCCGATTTCACTCGGCTCACGGCAAGGCAATGGGGCGGCAATCTGGCTCTGGCGGAAATGTGGCGGCACAACTTTGACGGCGTCCCCGGCGTCATGATGCTCGGCCAGACCTGGACGCTGTGTTACGAGGTGCAGTTCTACGCGGCGGCCGGGTTACTGCTCGTCCTGGCGCCGAGGCGGATTTTCCCGGCGGCGGCGCTGCTCTCGCTGGCCGTGCTTGCGTGCGGCCCGCTTGGGCTGGACTGGAGAGGCATGATGTGGGACGGCCGGTGGATCCTCTTTGCGACGGGGATAGCCGTTTACTACGCGATCAACTATGCGGACGCCCGCGGAAGACGGCTGATTTTGGCCGGGCTCGCCGCCGGAACCGCGTACGGGCTTGCGCGGCGCCTGAATCTGCTGCCGGAGATGTGGTCATACCCCGCGTTGAACCGGAGCGAAGCGTTTGTTGCATTCTCGTTTGCCGTGGCGATGATGTTGCTCCATCCCCATGATAAAACGCTTTGCAGTTGGCGGATTCTGCGGCCACTCCTGTTCTTAGGCCGGTCGTCTTACAGCATCTACCTGGTGCATCTGCCGATAGTGTTCGCCATTGCGCACGCCCTGTTCCTGGGCGGATTGAAAACCCCCGCACCGACAATCCTGATAACGGTTCCCATCTGCATGGCAGCAGCCATCCTCTGCGGCTGGCTGTTCTACGCCACCATCGAGCGCAGGTTTATCAGCTATCGGAAAGAATCCCCATCCCTCGCCACCGCGCCCAAACGAAATCTCAAATCTCAGATCTCAAATCTCAGATCTCAAATCTCAAATCTCAGACCTCATTTGTGACCGCTTAGCTCCCCTCCAAGAGTAAATCTCGAATTTCAGATCTCAGATTTCAGATTTCAAATTTCAGATCTCAAATCTCAGATCTCAGATTTCAGATCTCAAATCTCAGATCTCAAATTTCAGATCTCAAATCTCAGATCTCAAATCTCAAATCTCAGATTTCAAATCTCAGACCTCATTTGTGACCGCTTAGCTCCCCTTCAAGAGTAAATCTCGAATTTCAGATCTCAGATTTCAAATCTCAAATCTCAAATCTCAAATCTCAAATCTCAAATTTCAGATCTCAAATCTCAGATCTCAGATCTCAGATCTCAAATCTCAAATCTCAAATCTCAAATCTCAGACCTCATTCGTAACCGCTTAGCTCCCCTCCAAGAGTAAATCTCGAATTTCAAATTTGAGATCTCAACTCTTAAACCGTGCCATCCTCCTTCTGCTCTTTTTCCTCCCGGCCTCGGCGAACGATCTCGTCCAACTCGCGCCGAAACGCTTCCGCTGCTTGCTGATTTTCATATCGCGTCCTGGACTTGTCGGTCAGGTGGCGCTGGCCTTTGATGTCCGTGTTCTGCAACTGGTCTGCCCACGCCCGCATCTGCCGGGAACACAATTCCGACTGTGACGTAAGAGCTGCAACCTGCGCTTTCAGATGGGTACCTTCGGGGTTGCGCTCGACAAAATGCAGCATTGAGCGCACTTCACCCGCCGAACCTCGGGCAATATACAGAAACGCAACGAGCTCAGACGTCGATCCCCGTTCAAACCCTTCCGCTATGTTGTTGGAAACCGAAAGTGCTGCGCGCCGGAGTTGGTCGCGCAGATCCCCTGGTTGCCTGAAAAAGGAGTCGCGGGTTAGTTGATAAACCCCCTGCCCGAGTTCAATTGCCGCCTTCCAGACAGGAAGATCCTCAAATCGCTCGTATTTCATAAATCATTCCCCCCTGACGTAAATCTCGAATCTCGAATCTCAAATCTCAGATCTCATTCGTAACCGCTTAGCTCCCCTTCGAAAACAATTTCAAATCTCAACTCTGAGATCTCAAATTGCATTTAAGAATGGCGCGCCTGCCGCGACTCGAACGCGGGACCCTCGGCTTAGAAGGCCGATGCTCTATCCTCCTGAGCTACAGGCGCGCAAAGGAGTGCCTTTTAGATCCTACTATCCTCTCCCGTTGAAAGCAAACCGGAATGGGAATTGCGATAGTGGGGACGACCGCCGGTTGGAGCACATTCGGCTCAACGTTTATATCTTGAACAAGTCGGTTTTGTCTGCCATAATCGCGCCCGGCGTGGACTCATACAAGCGGAGGGATCATAATGGCCAAGGTAGTCACGGCGGACGAAGCGGTAGCCCGAATACCGGACATGTCGACGGTGTTGGTGAACCCGTTGCCGAGCGAAGAGGTTTTCTCCGCGTTTGGGCGGGTTTTTGAAGCCAGCGGGAAACCGCGGAACCTGACGGTGGTGTATGCGGCGGGGTTGGGCCCGTTCAGTGCGGAACGCAAGGGGATGAACCATTTTGCGTATCCGGGGATGGTGAGGCGGTTCATCGCGGGCCATGTGGGGCTGAACCATCTGCTGGTGAAGATGATCGCGTCGAACCAGTGCGAGGCGTACAACCTGCCCCAGGGCACGATGACGCAGTTGTACCGTGAAATCGCGGCACACCGGCCCGGCCTCATTACGACGGTGGGTCTGGGGACGTTTGTGGATCCCCGGCTCGAGGGCGGGAAGATGAACGAGTGCACGAAACGGGCGGAAGACCTGGTCGAGGTGATCCAACTGGACGGGCGCGAATACTTGTTTTACAAGAGTTTCCCGGTTGACGTGGGGATAGTCCGGGGCACGACGGCGGACCCGAGCGGCAACATCACCAACGACGACGAGGCGCTCACGATGGAGAACCTCGAGGTGGCGATGGCGGTGAAGAATTGCGGGGGGTTTGTGATCGCGCAGGTGGAGCGGCTGGTTGACCACCCGGCCCACCCCCACTCCGTCACGGTTCCGGGTGTGTTTGTGGACTACGTGGTGGTGGCCACGAGCCGCAAAATGCACCCGCACACGCTTTTCGTCGAGCACGACGACTCGTACACGGGCGCAAAACGGGTTTCGCTCGACAACGAGCTCAAGCCGTTGCCGCTCAACCTCGAGAAAGTGATCTGCCGGCGGGCGGCGATGGAACTTCGCCCCAACATGAAGGTCAACCTGGGCGTGGGAATACCGATGAGCGTAGCGCGGGTCGCGTTTGAAGAGGGCTTGCTGCAGTCGATCACGTTGAGCACGGAGATCGGCGTATTCGGCGGCCTGCCGGAAGGCGGTTTGAATTTCGGCCCCGCCAAAAACCCCGACTCTTTTATATCACAGCCCTCTATGTTCGATTTCTACGACGGCAGCGGCCTCGACCTCACGTGCGTCGGCCTCGCCGAAGTCGACCGCGAGGGCAATGTCAATGTGAGCAAGCTGGGCTCCAGGCTGATTGGTTCCGGCGGTTTTATCAACATCACGCAGTCCGCGCGAAAGTGCCTGTTCTGCGGCGAATTCGCCGCCGGGTCGTTGGACGCGGGCGTCGAGAACGGCAAGCTGGTTATCCGCCAGCACGGCAAAGTGGCCAAGTTTGTGCACCAGGTTCACCAGATCACGTTCAGCGGGAAAACGGCCCTACGTCAAAACCAGCAGATCTTCTACATTACGGAACGTTGCGTGTTTAAGCTGGTTCCGGAAGGGTTGCTGCTGCTCGAGGTGGCGCCGGGCGTGGACATTCAGCGCGATATCGTGGAGAAGATGGAATTCGCCCCCATCATGCCGGGGGAAGTGCCGCTCATGGCGCCGGAGATTTTTCAGGATCGGCCCATGGGGCTCCAGGAACGCTTGCGTTGAACCAAATAGGCCAGTGCGGCCGCGGCGGCCAGGGAACCTGCCGCCAGTAAGCCTATGAGGGCGGCCAACGTATAGCCGCCGTACCAGGTCAGGCTGAGCACGTAATCGGCGTACCCCGCACCGCCCGGCACCAGATAGCTGATGGCCAGTTCCAGCGCCCGCGGGAAAACGGCCGGCACCGCAATACACGCCAGCGACACGGACAGCCCCAATAAGGCAGACACGCTCAGGTATCTCCAACGTTGCCGTTCCCAATCGAGCATGGCGGCCAGCGTTACCCGCGTCTTTACCTTGCGGCCAAAACCCGGCGGAACCGACCGCATGGGCTCGGCCTGCAGCAACGACTGGATGGTTTCGTCCATTTTTTCGGGGTTACGGCAGTCCATGCAACTTGAACTCCCTCTCCAGGATGTTGCGCAACTGGGCACGCGCTCGATACATCCACGTCTTGAGCGTGCCGATCGGGATCCTCATTCCCCGGGCAATGTCTTCGTAAGGCATCTCTTTCAAATAATAGAGCGTAACAATGTTGGCGTAGCGCGTGGGGAGTTTTCCCACGCATTGGCGCATCATTTCGGGCACATCGAGTTTGTCGAATCCAGTGGGGGTCTGTTGCTTTTCATGGGCGGGTAACAACTCGACCTCGGCCCGCTTTTTCCGGCGGTCGAGTTCCGAGAGGCAGACGCTGGCGGTCACTCTGTACATCCAAGTGGAAAAATGACAGTCGCCACGGAACCCGCCCAAGAGGCGGAACGCTTTTATAAACGATTCCTGCGCGGCATCTTCGGCGAGCAAGGGGTCGCGCATGAACCTGTACGCCAGATTGTACACCATCTGCTGGTGGCGGTTGACCAACTCGCCAAACGCTTCGGTGTCGCCGTCTTTGGCTTTAACGACCAGTTCCAGGTCGTTATTGGCGGCATCGGTTTTTGCGGCCTCAGCCGCAGCCGCCCAAATCGCCGCCGGGGCGCGGGCCGCCGATTCCGAAGTCATGGCGCGTTCCTCGTGACCCGAATGTCGCCGTTAAGGGTCTCCATTCGGACACCAGTATGTCCCGATCCGATGGTAGTGTTCAAGTGCCGCTT
>Ga0315285_10001858_pt1 | contig 22130 bp, 12 predicted proteins | sample YL17G09_36_MG_FD_203698 | JGI IMG/M metagenome (GOLD analysis project Ga0315285, IMG submission 203698) | Sediment microbial communities from Yellowstone Lake, YNP, Wyoming, USA - YL17G09_36 | ecosystem: Environmental > Aquatic > Freshwater > Lake > Sediment | place: USA: Wyoming | collected...
CAAATTAAAAAAGGGCGGCCTTTGCTTCCGCCTATTATCACCCTCCCCTCCATCCCCTCCCCTCAAGGGAGGGGAAATTAGTAATTAGAAAAGGGAATGACGGGAACGAAAAAAAGGGCGCATATTACTGCGCCCTTTTCGTGAGAATATTTTTCTGCGGGATTTAAGAGTTTATTAAAATATCTTCACATACCACCTTGTATAACTTTTATATACTCCATATCCGTATCGAAATCGTTATGTACTTTATTAATTTTGAGATCTCATTGACATATCACGGTCATGGTCTGATTTGTACTCGTGCATGAGGGCGTATTCACTCCTCCTTCAACGCCCGCCCAGAGACAAGGACGGAATGCATAGTTAGAGCCACAGTTACAAAAAGCATCTAAGGACAACTCGATCATCCCGGGATTACAGGGACCGGTATACCAATTCCTGCCATCACAGGACCACGAGCCGGAACTCCCAGTCCGAAGGGCCTCACAAATAAGATCGGCGGTCGGACCGGAGCATGATACTCCAACCGGGTCGTAGGTACCACTAATTTTAATCAATGTATAGGTACCGCCTAACAAGCTTCTAAAGGTATTCCAGGAAGCGCAATGTTCCCCGCCCGTCATATGGAAAAATTGGGAAAATAACACTACCGGAGGATCAAGCGGATCGAGGGGGTCAGTGCCATTCGCCACTTCTTCTCCATCGGAATACCCGTCACCGTCAGTGTCCGAATCGTTCGGGTCGGTATCCGCGCCCAGGGTGTAGGCGGTATCGTCGCCGTCGTAGTTGATCTCGAAGTAGTCGGTGAGGCCGTCACCATCCGAGTCGGCATTAAAAGGATCCGTGAAGAATATATTAATTTCATCCCCGTTGCTGAGTCCGTCGCCATCAGCGTCACCCGTGGTAACATCTCTCACCTGAAGCTCGTATGGATGGTATGCCTCGCGGCCCCAGCCGGAGCCCTGAACCGAGAGGTAGAAGTTACCGCCGGCGGGGAAATAGGCAGGGAAGTATGAATCCAGCCGGTCCCAGCTTGTTTCCGGGTCTGTCCCGTCATCGTTCCGATTGAGGAGCGTAGTTCCATCGGTATCATACAGGTTCAGGATCGTGTCCACCGGCGATCCCCACTCGTAGGCATCAATGTCAAAACCCAGAAACTGGCCCGCCGAGGCGTGGAAGCAATAGTAATTGGTGTCGGGAATGCCCGGGATCATCCGGATATTGTCAACGCAGTTTTCCTGGCTCGAACCCTGCCTTCCCCGGAGACCGAGGCCGCCGATGGCAAACGTTCCGTCGGAGAAGGACCCTCGATAATTCCCGTCTTCGTAAAGATCGAACCGGCCGCCGTCCATGAAAAGCTTGTAATGCCGCCACTCATTGCCGGCTATTTGCAAGGCTGAATAATTGGAAATATTCAGATTGTGCCAGTTGCCGTCGAGACGCAAACCCGCCTGCCAGGAGCCCGGTTCCAGGATTAGACCATAACCATTATCGGCATCGCGGGCCCGGAAATACACGCCGCCGCCGGTGGGACCGTTTTCGAGATAGTAATCAAACTCGAATAAGCCGTCTTGAAACGACTGTTTGGTATAGAAATGAATACTATTGCCGAATCCAGAGGCGCAGAGCGCGCTTTCCTGACCGCCGATATTCTGGATGCTCGCGCTTCCTCCCCCGCGGTTTTGGAAAGTGTCGTCATAAACCCCGTCGGAGAAATTGTCGGCGTATTCCTGGGGCAAAGGGGTCACGCTGATACTATCAATACAGCTTTGACCGCCGGTCTGATACCACGCCCTGAGGCCCACTGCTCCGGCGGCGAACCGGGAATCCTGGAAGGAGCCCATATTTTCCCCGTTTTCGAACAGGGTGAACTTGTCCCCTTCCATGATAATTTTATAGTGAAACCACTGGTTATTTTGCAGTTGGAGCTGGGATTTGTTGTTTTCCGGTATCCAATTCCAACCGCCGTTAACGCGGCTGTAGGCATTCCAGTTATAGCCGCACGAGGTAGGACGCAGGGCGATAAGATATCCGTTGTCCGGATCCTGGACCCGGAAGAAAACCCCGCCGTCCCAATGCCCGGAAGAAAGATAGTAATCAAACTCGAAAACTCCATCCGCAAACGTCTGGTTCTGGGTATAGATGTGAATATTATTGTTGCCGTTTCCCCCGTAGCAGAGCGCGGTGGCATGATTGCCCATGGTTTGAACCGAAGCGCCCAAATAATTCTGAAAGGTATCGGATACGTTCCCGTCGGAAAAATCGTCAAAGTATTGATCGGGCTGAAGAGGGAGAGAAGTAACCCGGATATTGTCAATACAGCTTTTCTTGCCCGAGCCCTGGATTCCTCGCAAACCCACCCCTCCGGTGTTGTAGGAACCGAAGAAAAAGCCGCGATAGATATCGTCCTGGTAAAAACTGTACCGGTTGCCTTGCGCCACGATCCGGTAATGATGCCATTCGTTAGTTGAAATCGAGAGCGACGATTTGGAATAAATCGTTAAGTCAAACCATTTACCGCTCGAACGGGTTTGCACCTCCCAGTTGCCCGAATGATTGGAACCAATGGCAATGCGAAAGCCGCTGTCCGTGTCCGTGGCCCGGAAAAAGACTCCGCCGTTGTCCGCGTTATTGTACAAATAGTAATCAAACTCAAAAACCATGTCCCCGGCGAAACTTTGCTGGGTGAAAAGATGAATGTCATTAGAGAAGTTCCACGCGCAAAGCGCGTTATCATGGCCGCCTATGGCTTGGACCGCGGCGTTTCCTCCACTATAATTCCGGAAACTATCCGTATAGTTCCCGTCGGAGAAATCCTCGAAAAACCCCGGAAATCGCTCACTCTGGGGATACAACTGCCCGAAAACTTTCTTGCTTAAATCCCCCACCGTGGTGCACTCGCCGGGCGTCCCGTTCGGCTCCACCTCCGGCATAATCCCGGAAGGACGGCTGGACGAACTGGTGGGATTGGCCCCCTTCTCCACCTCGAGGCCGTCCGGATATCCATCCCCGTCGGTATCGGGATTGCCCGGATCGGTCTGATGAATATTCGTTTCCTCCCAATCACTCAGGCCGTCCCCATCGGTGTCGGGCGCATTCGGCTGGCCGGGGGTCACAAATCCCACCGACCAGTCTCCTCCCGTATCCGTATCCGTCCCTAGAGCATCCCGCTGCAAACTGTCTCCCGCCGGACAATTATAAAAATCCCCCCGCCTTCGCCCGTCGCTCCAGCTCGTCTCCGCCGGAGGATCGGGAGGTGAAAACGGCCAATGCCCGCCCCAGCGGACAAAATCCACCGCCGTGCCCCCGCCATCGATTAAGGCGAAAGACCCCAAAGACCCCACATCATCGCAGTAAGTCGAGCAGCTACCCTGATAACGATGATTCGCCGTATTAGTCCCGCTTCCCGTATCCAGAACCATAAACTCCCTCGGCCCCAGCGTAAAACTTCCCCACATAGCCGAGATCCCCAGATCGGTAACCCCCATCAACCCCAGATCCAGGCGCAAGGTCCAATTACTCAAATCCACCGGGGTGCTCCCCACGTTGTAAAGCTCCACCCAGGTGCAGGTCCCCGCGAAAAACTCGTTGATCACCACCTTGGTCACATTCGGAATGGAACCCTCATCGAGGGGATCGCTTCCATAATCGGTTTCAAACTTGTCCGGGTACCCGTCCCCGTCCGTATCGGCATTGTTCGGATCAGTCCCGTATACATTGCTCTCGAACTCGTTGGGGATGCCGTCTCGGTCGCTATCGTCATCTATCGAGGGATCGGTGGGATTGAGAGGATCAAACCCATATTGAGCCTCCCACCCATCCAGGTAGCCGTCCCCGTCGGTGTCGGGATTGTTCGGGTTGGTATCCTGGCCGTCGGTGTAATCCAGGCAGTTATTGTCGTAGCAAATCTCCTGGCCGTCGGAGAGCCCGTCGCCGTCCATGTCATACTGGGCCGGATCGGTGTGAAAAAAGACGATCTCGTCCTGGTCGGCAAGCCCGTCGCTATCGGAATCGGCGAGAACGGCATGAATGGCCTTGGCCACCTCCTCCTCACCCCCGGCACAACCAATGATCCCCCCCTTCCAAAAAATCAAAAGCCAGGAAAGTGCCAAAATAGTCCTGGCGTATTTTGCCCATCCCTTGAAATTGCCCATCTATCCTCCTGTGTTGTTTCCCTGATGAGATTAACCTAAACAAATGTGTGAAGTATATGACAATCACACCCACCAGCCTAATACTTATATCATAATATATGGCAAAATCAACTAAATTTTTATTTTCTTTGAAAAAAATTCAGAAAAAGCAACTTTCGTGATTTAAATCACATGCACGAAAGGTTCAAGGTTCAGGTGGTTTCCACCGGGAGCTGGTTGTCCTGATTTTCTCCCCCGCAACCCGCCGAGAGAAAAATGATTATCGCTAAGGCCGGTATTGTTCCTCTTATCACCTTTTCCTCCCTGACCAGGTATTTATCTTACTCGACAGCGTGGGAATTTGAAACTGTTCCGCTTTCCATTAGAATAAAGGGAATTTTCAGGGGAGAGGGTTAAGATCAGGTAGAAACCTGCAAACTCCGATGATCAAAAAGGACACGCGAAAACATCTGCCCTCCCGCCTGATGCGGGAGTCGCTGGTCAGCAAAGAGGTAATCCGCGGAACCCAGATCCGGAAGGAATTTCGGATCCTGCCTGATGTCAACCTGATTAAAATCGGCGGGCGCAGCATCATGGACCGGGGAAAAGCCGGCCTGGAAAACCTGGTGGAGGAAATCGGGCGTCTGCGCCGGAAATATCAATTGATTATCGGCGTGGGAGGCGGGGCGCGGGAGCGGCACACCTACTCCCTCGGGGTGGACCTGGGGCTTCCCACCGGTGGCCTGGCTACCATCGCCAAGGCCATGTCCGAACAGAACGCCCTGATGCTCCAGGTGCTTCTGGCGAAACACGGCGCGATCCGGACCCCCCAGGAGCATTTTGAAGAACTGCCGCTTTACCTCGCCAACGGGGCCATCCCGGTAATCACGGCCATGCCGCCCTACCAGTACTGGGAGCAGCCTCCCCCACGGGGCCGGATTCCTCCCCACGGTTCGGATACCGGGATGTTTCTTTTTTCGGAAACCTTCGGCACCCGCCCCCTGATCCTGCTCAAGGACGTGGACGGCCTCTATACCGCCGATCCCCGGAAAAATAAAAACGTCCGCCTGATCCCGCGGATCGGCGCCCGCGAATTGCTGGACCTGAATCTGCCCGGGCTCCCGCTGGAGAGGAAGGTGGTCGAACTGCTTCTCCAGGCCCGGAACGCCACCGAGGTGCGGATCATCAACGGCCTGGTCCCCGGCAACCTGACCAAAGCCTTGCAGGGGAAAAAAGTTGGTAGTGTAATTTACAAAGATGTTAATTGGTAAACCGGCGAGTTAGTGTGTTGGTTAAAGGAGCCAAATGAATAAATTTATCCTGTTCTGTCATTCCCGCGGAAGCGGGAATCCAGTATTTTCAAGGCTTTACTGGATCCCTGCTCCCCGATTAAACACTTCGAGGACAGGTTTCGCAGAGCCTGCCCCGGACTTGATCCGGGGGATGACGGTTGCGTTTTCATTTATCCCATGTTTTTCAAACAAAATTCCGTGATGAGCCGAGAATAATTATGGTCGAACATACCAACTCACCAACTCACCAACTCACAAACTTTCAGGATTTCGATCTTTCCGATCTGGATCTGGAAACCCAATCCACCCGCGGGCGGATCGTCCGGATGCTGCCGGACGCCCACCTGGTCAAAATCGGGGGTCAATCCATTATGGATCGGGGAAAAGCCGCGGTCTTTCCCCTCCTCCGGGAAATCACCCGCCTCCGGAAAAAATACCGGATCATCATCGGCACCGGCGGGGGAACCCGCTCCCGCCACGTCTACAGCGTCGCGCTGGACCTCGGGATGCCGACCGGGATCATCGCCAAGCTCGGGGAATCGGTTTCCCGGCAGAACGCCCGGATCCTGCACATGCTCCTGGCCTCCCACGGAGGCGTTTACGTCCCGAACGATCACCTGGAGATGCTCCCAATCTACCTGGCCTCGGGCTCCCTCCCCATTCTTGCCGGGATGCCCCCCTACGAGTACTGGGAGGAGCCTCCCCGGGTGGGCCGGATCCCGGAGTGCCGGACCGATGCCGGCGTCTACCTCCTGGCGGAAACCCTGGGAGTCCGCTCCCTGATTTTCATCAAGGACGAGGACGGGCTTTACACCGGGGATCCCAAGAAAGGAAAAAAGGTCAAGCTGATCAGGAAAATCAGCGTCCGGAAGCTCCTGGCACTCGATCTCGAAGACCTGATTATCGAACGCTCGGTGCTCAAATTCATGGCCGACGCGAAACACGTCCGCCGGATCCAGATCATCAACGGCCTGAAGCCGGGGCAATTGGGGAAGGCGTTGCGAGGCGAACCGGTGGGGACGATCATTTACAAAAATGAAAGTTTATGAGTTGGTGAGTAAACCAACTTTCCAACTCACCAACTTTCAAACTCTCTTCTAAAATGGATTACATTTACGAAGGAATCATCCGCGCCTTTCAGCTGATTTTCTCCCTCGACCCGGAGGTGATGGAAGTGGTCCTCACTTCCCTCCGGGTTTCCCTGGTGGCCATTTTTCTGGCTTCGCTCGTCGGCGTCCCGCTCGGAATCCTGATCGGAATGAAGGATTTTCGCGGGAAGCGCCCGGTCATCGTGATCCTGAACACCCTGCTGGCCCTGCCCACCGTGGTGGTCGGGCTTTTTGTCTATTCGTTTATTTCCCGGCGCGGTCCCCTGGGATTCCTGGACCTGCTCTTCACCCCCAACGCCATGAGTATCGGCCAGTTCATCCTGGTATCCCCGATCGTCACCGCCCTGACGATTTCCGCCGTCCAGGGGATCGAGGCGCGGATCCGGGAAACCGCGCTAACCCTCGGGGCCAGAGGCTGGCAGGTGGCGGTGCGGACCATCGTCGAAGCCCGGTTCCAGGTCCTGGCGGCGGTGATCACCGCCTTCGGTCGGGCGCTTGCCGAAATCGGCTCGGCCCTGATCCTGGGGGGCAACATCAAGGGATTCACCCGCACGATTACCACCGCGATCGCCCTGGAGCACAGCAAGGGAGAATTCGGGTTCGCCCTCGCCCTCGGATTTATCCTGCTCGTCGTGGCCCTGGGCATAAATGTTCTGCTCCAGTATTTGCAAGGATATCGAAAATGAAAAACGGGAAAGCTCAAATTTCAAAATTCAAAGCAAACTTGGACCCTCGAACCCTTGGCCCCCTCCGGGACGTAGTCCCATACCCTCCGGCCTGTAAGCCCTACGGGCTGGAAGCGGGGACGGAGTCCTGGAACCCTAGCCCTGGAGTCCAGAATGAAGATTGAGATTCGCGATCTGGAAGTCCAATACAACCGCCGGGTCATTCTCTCCATCCCGGAACTGAGTTTCGGCGAAGGCAGGATCTACGCCATCGTCGGCCCCAACGGCTCGGGCAAGACCACCCTGCTCAAAACCATCAACCTCCTGCTCTCCCCTTCCCGGGGCAAAATCCTCTACGATGGCAGGGAAGCGGCCGGAGCGGATGAAGATTCCGGAATCCGCCGGAGGATGACCCTTCTGCATCAATCGCCCTTCCTTTTTTCCGGCTCGGTTTACCACAACATCGCCTATGGGCTCAGGCTGCGCGGATGGAAGAAGGAGGAGATCCAGTCCCGGGTCCAGGAATATCTCCAGCTCGCCGAGCTCGGGCACCTGATGCACCGCTCCTCCCGGGAGCTTTCCGGCGGGGAATACCAGAGGGTTGCCATCACCCGGGCCCTGGCCCTCGGCACCGAGGTTCTCCTCCTAGACGAGCCGACCGCTAATGTCGACCGCGCCCACACCGACCAGGTTGAGGAGCTGATCCTGAAGCAGAAAACCGATTACGGCCGGACCGTGATCATCGCCACCCACACCCCGCCCCAGGCCCACCGCCTGGCGGATGAGATCCTCTTCCTCCTGGAGGGAAAATGCGCCGGACCGACCCCGGAAAATTTCCTCACCGCCCGGGTGGAAACCCGGAACGGGGAAAAATTCCTCCGGCTCTCGCCCTCGGTGGAAATCCCCATCCCGGCCGAGCGGGAAGGGAAGGTCCAGATCTCCCTGAACCCGAACGAATTGGAAATCGTTCCCTCCCCCGAACCCGGAGGCCCGACCGGGTACCTGCCCGGGACGGTTACCAAAGCGATCCTGGAAAAGGGAAGGATCCGGCTGACGATTTCCGGTGAAATCGAGGTGGTCGTCTTTATTTCCCGTGAAAGGTTTGCGGAGCTCCGGATCAACCTGGGATCAACGGTCATGGTGGCCATCGGTCCGGAGGCGGTGAAAATCCATTGACATTATCGTGGCCGGCCTCGGCCGGTCATATTGTTGTGGCCGGGCTTGCCCGGCATCATAAAAACGTAGTGGCCGACCTTGGTCGGCAAAACACCGAACCTGAAAGTCGAGCAAGCTCGACCACTACAAAAATAAAATGAAGATGAAAATCAGCGGATTCACCTTCGTTAAAAACGCCCTCGAGCTCGACTACCCCATCGTGGAGGCGATTACCTCCATCCTCCCCCTGGTGGACGAGTTCTGGGTGGCCGCCGGCGATTCGCGGGACGGGACCACCGAGGCGATCCGCGCCATCGGCGACCCCAAAGTAAATATCATCGAATCGATCTGGGATCCCCGGCTCTTCGTGCACGGCGCCATCAACGCCGAGCAAACCAACCTGGCCCTCTCCCGCTGCCGGGGCGACTGGTGTTTCTACCTCCAGGCCGACGAAGTCGTCCACGAAAAATTCCTGCCGATCGTCAAGGAGTCCATGGAAAAAAACCTCAACCGTCCGGAGGTCGAGGGACTGCTCTTCGATTACATCCATTTCTGGGGAAGCTACGAGACCCGGCAAAAGGCCCGCCACTGGTACCGCCGGGAGGTCCGGGTAATCCGCAACGGGATCGGGATTTCCTCCTGGAAAAGCGCCCAGGGCTTCCGCCGGGAGGGCCGGAAACTGAAGGTGGTCCATTCCGGCGCCGCGATTTACCACTACGGCTGGGTGCGGAATCCCCGGACGATGAAAAAGAAACAGATCGCCCTGGACTCGGTCCATCACGACCAGGAATGGGTGAAAAAACATCATCCCGACCGGGAGGCCCGGTTCGAGTATGGAAGCTTGAAACACCTGGTCCTCTTCACCGGCACTCATCCCCGGGTCATGGCCAAACGCATCGCCGGCAAGGACTGGACCGTCCCGCCGAACCCGGCGGTCAAACACGAACATAACCGCCTCTGGAACCGGGCTTTAACCTACCTGGAAAACAAATTTCTGGGGGGATACCGGATCGGGGAGTATAAGAATTACATCCTGATTAAATAGAGTCCCAAACCCTACACCATAGACCCAAAGTTAAAAATAAGATCCTTGAATTCTTTTTGGATTCCCGCCTGCGCGGGAATGACAAGTATGATGATTGGCTCCGCCTGGTATTGGACAAATGTCATTCCTGCGAAAGCAGGAATCCAGGGGTTTTCACAAACATAGAAAATTACTAGGGGAGCCCCTCCCTGGCCGACGCGAGCGTCAGCTCGGGCAGGCCGCGGGCTCCCTTCCTCGGGCGGCCGTTGAAGGCCGCCCCTACATAATCAAAACCAAGGATTTAGCCAAGGCAAAAGCGTTGATTAGGCACTACACTAAGGGGTTTTCCCCCAACCTTCCTTTTTCCAAAATCCGCTGATAATACCGCAAATAATTCCGGGCCATGCATTCGGAGGTAAATAATTGTTCAACCCTTTCCCGGCAATCCTCCGGGTTGATTTCATCCACTCGGCCGATCGCCCGGACAAAGTCGTCATACGTATCGCATAAAAACCCGGTTTCCGGGGTAATTATCTCCGGCAACGATCCCACCCGGGCGGCGATCACCGGCGTTCCGCTCGCCAGGGCTTCAATGGAAACCAGGCCGAAAGGCTCGGGCCAGCGAATCGTGAAAAGCAAGGCCCGGGCCCTGGATAGAAGTCTCCGTTTTTCCTCCCCCCCCACATCGCCGGCGAACCTGGTCTTCTTCCGGAAGGAAGGACGCCACCCCCCCGCCGCCACCAGGTTCAGATCCAGATCCCGGGCCAGGCCGAGGGCCGTGTCCAGGCCTTTTCGAAAAAGAAATTTCGAGATAAACAGGAAATAATCATCTTTTTCCCGGCGGAATTCATAATCATCCAGGTCCAGCCCGCACCCCACGAAGTGCCGGGAGCCGTGACGGAGGGCGTGATCCCGGGTTAAAAAAACCGTGTTCGGGCTGACCTTTTCCCCGGGGCTCATATTGCCGCAAATCGTGATCAGATAAGGCCGGGAGGGTTCTTTCCCCGGCGGGAAAAAGAAATGCAGGAGATCAACCTCCGGGGGGACCAGTTTGAGGATTTCATCCGGGGATTTAACCCGGGGCGGGACTTCCACCAGCTCGGCCCCGGCCAGCCGGCTCCCCGGCGCCGCCAGTAAAACCACCCGGTGACCCAGCCTGATCAGCGCCCGGGACAGCCAGGTAACCAGTCTTCCCGTCCCGCCATACCCGAACGGGGGAACGCGCGAATTAATTATCTGGGCGATGATCATTGCACATCGTCATTCCTGTCCCGCATCAGAGTGCGGGATAAACTCCAGCAGGAATCCAGTTTTTCAAAGAATTTCATTATATAAATCATTCCATCGTGGATTGGATTTCTCGATCAAATCGAGTTTCCAAGCCCGCTTCCATTTCTTTATCTGTTTCTCCCTGGTAATCGCTGATTCGGCCGATTCATGTATTTCATACCAAACCAAATTATGAATGTTATATTTTTTCGTAAAACCTTCGACTAATCCATTTTTATGCTCGTAATTTCTCTTTGGCAAGTCGGAGGTTACACCCGTATAGATCGTTCCATTTCTTCTGCTTGAAAGTATATAAACACAGAAATTCTTCCTAACTCTGGATCCCCGCTTTCGCGGGGATGACATCCAGAAGCTTTATTCCAGCGGGAGTTCATCCCGCACTCTGATGCAGGACGAAAATGACGAGCAAGCAATATCGGGAAACAATTTGGTATTCGGAAATAAATCTTATTTATCCCGGAGCAATTCCCTTGCGATTATCAGCTTCTGGATCTCCGAAGTCCCTTTCCCGATCTTGGAAAGCTTGAAATCGCGGAGCCAGATTATCTTCCAACTCCCGACTCCCAACACCCAACACCTAACTGTTAATTGCCCATCCCAGGCCCAGCTCCTTCACCTTCTCCGCCGACGGCTCTCCGGTGACCGGGTCCCAGCCGAGTTCCTCGCAGTAGGCCTTCACCCGGGAATCCGGATCCAGGGAGAGATTGGCCAGGGGGCCTTTCCGGAATGGGGTTTGTCCCAAAACCCGTTTGGGCAAGCGGATATCCTCGATCCGGAGTCCTTCCCGGCAATTGAACATTCTCCTCAGGGTCAGAATCCTCTCCCCGATGGTCAGAATTTCCCGGTCGGATATATTCCAGCCAGTGGCGGCCTGGATCCACTCCCGGACCGGAAGTCCTCCCAGGGTCAGGCCGAAGAGGCACAGGCCGGCGGAATTGGCCACCTGCATAAACTTCGAATCGGTGGCCTGGACCCTGCCTTCGGTCCGGCGAATTTTCCGGGCCGGGGAAAACGAAGGGGCTAACGGCTGGGACATGGCTTCCGGGTATTTGCGGGGAAGATCCATCAGCCGGGGATACTGCAGGTTGGAGATGGTGTGACGGCCCGGGGTCGGCTCGACCAGGTACGCCACCCCCATGGACGGAACCAGGAGCGGATGGTGCATGGGAAGTTCCTGCCCTCCGGCGTGCACGGCGAACTCCTCCGCGCCCCGGCCGATTTTTTCGGCCGCGACCTTGACCCCGTCCGCCAGGAGTTCGCCGATCCCTTCCCGGTTGATGATTTTCTCCAGGATTTTCTCGACCGCCCGGGCGTCGCCCCAGGAAGGCTTGATCCCCTCGAAATCCTTCTCGGTCAAAATCCCCCGCTCAAAGCATTCCAGGGCGAAGGCCACGGTGGTGCCGGCGGAGATGGAGTCTATTCCCGCCCGGTTGCAAAGCTCGCTCAGATTGATCACCGCCTCGACGTCCGAGACCAGGCACATGTTGCCGAAAGCCGCGATGGTTTCATACTCCGGCTTGTGCCCTTCCTGGCCCTGGAAGCGGCCCGAGCGGATATCCACGATCCCGCCGCAGCCGACCGGACAGCTCTGGCAGTGAAACTTCTCCCGCTCGTAGGAGAGCACCTTTTTGTCCCCGAGCCGGTCGACTTCTTCGAGGGTGAAATCCTCTCCGATCACCCCTTTCCAGTTCTTTACCGGCGTATCCCCGAAGCGGGAAAGCGGAACGGTCAAACCGGGGGTTCCCAATTGGCTCATGAATTGAAACCCCGTCTTCGGGACGAACCCGGGCATGATGCTGTCATTGGCCCGGTTCATCAGCCCGCGGAGGGTGATCTCGTTCTTCCGGATCAAACGGTCGATCCCGGGAAAATGCTGGTTCCAGAAAGACAGGAACCGGTACATCACCATTCCAAACTGGGGAAGCATCTGCAGATTTTTTTTGGCTTTTACCGGATCGGCTTTCGCATCGTATTTATCCATTAATTTCCGGTTCAGCTCGGCAATTTCTTTCCGGTTCTGGATTTCGACCTTCTGCCCTCCCCGGACCGCCACTGCCTTCAACCGCTTGGAACCCATTACCGCTCCCAGGCCGGAGCGGGCGGCAATCCTCCCCTTGTCATTCACTATGCCGGAGATCCGGGAGAGTTTTTCACCGGCCGGACCGATGGAAGCCACCCGGATCTTCGGGTCCCCGAGTTCTTTCTTGATTAACTCCTCGGTTTCAACTATGTCCCGGCCCCAAAGCTCCCGGGCCTCCCGCAACTCGGCCTTCCCCTGGTTAATCCAGAGATAGACGGGGGATTCCGAAATCCCCTGGAAAAAGACCGCGTCATAACCGGTCCCTTTCAATTCCGCGGAGAAATATCCTCCGGCATTGGCGTCGCCCCACCCGCCGGTCAGAGGGGATTTTCCGAAAACCATGTACCTGCCGCTGAAAAGCGCCCCGGTGCCGGTGAGCAATCCGGAAGCCATCCCGAAAACGGATTTTTCGCCCAGGGGATCGGTGCCGGCCGGCATCCGTTCGGTCACGAATCTGGCGCCCAGTCCGTAGCCCCCGAGGTAATTTCGGTAGGTCTCTTCTCCCGGCTCCAATTCCTCGATTTTCCGATTCGAGAGATCAACCCAGAGAATTTTTCCCTGACAGCCCTTCGGCATCATTCACTCCTAAAAACAGGTTCTGCTTCATTTTGCCAGGATTGCTCCCTTTGGTATTTACGATTGACGATTGTAGATTGACGATTGGAAGAGAAGAAATATTATTTCATTTAATTCCTTCTTTGCTTTTCACTCGTCAATCGTCATTCGTCAATTCTAAAAATTTTATTTTTTAGACTGGCGGCAGCCAGCGGTTGTCCTGGTACCATTTCACCGTCTCCTTCCATCCCTTCCGGAAGGAAGGATGTTTCAGCTGGAACCCCAGGGCTAAAAGCTTGGAATTGGCATAGGCGTGGTTGCCCATGAAATAGTAAAACGAATCGCGGTCCACTTTCGGCTTCAAGGCCGGGACGAGGTTATATTTTTTCACCAGCTCACCCCACTTTTTTGTCAGCCAGCGGTTGAGGGGATCAAGCGAACGGGAAGGCAGATAGGAGAGACCGGCGAAGAGAAGGTCCGCCGTTCTAGTCGGGTAAGGCACGCGGAAGAGCGGGGACATCCCGTATGATTCCATGTAAGTGGAGAAGAATTGCTCGGCGGTCTGGATTTCCGAATCCGCCAGGTTGAAGGCCTCCCCCGACTGAATATCGTTCTTTTCCAGGACGAAAACCGCCGCCCGGGCGATATCCTCCACGTGGATCATGTTCAAACGCTGGCCGCCCCTGATCAGGGGAAACCTCTCGATCCCGAATTCTTTCAATAAAAACGGCAGGCTCATGAAGGTGCCGGCCACATACCGGCCCCGGGGGCCGTAAACGGCGGTGGGGCGGAAGAGCAGGACATACAAACCCTGGCGCACGTACTTCCGGATCACCTTTTCCGCCATCTCCTTGCTCCGCGAATAGGCGTCAATCGGGCGGTGGGGATGGTCCTCGGCGGTGGGGGTGATTTTGGGTTTCCCGTAAACCCCGCCGGTGGAGAAATGCAGCATCTTCTTCACCCCGGCTTCCAGCGCCGCCCGGCACATATTATCCGTGCCGTCCACGTTCACCTTTATCAGCACCTCCATCGGCAAGCCCAGGTCGAACGCCGCGGCCGGGTGAACCAACCAATCCACTCCCCGCATCACCGCCTTAAGTTCCTGGGGTTTGAGGATATCGGCCGGCACGATCTCGGCCCCGGCTTTCTCCGCGATGGAAAAATCCGCCCCGGGGAGATCCGTGGCCCGGACCCGGTAGCCCGAGCGGGTGAATTCCTCCACGAGGTGGCCGCCGATATAGCCGCCCGCCCCGTCGATTAAGACCAGCCGGCTCTTGCCTGAATTTTTTGGATTCATCATCCCCTCCCCCAAATTATAAAGAAATATTATATTCCAAAAACCTTGAGAGAAAAAACGGGTGGATAGCCAATAGCTCCAACCGGATTATTTTGCAAAATGTCATTCCTGCGGAAGCAGGAATCCAGAAAACTATTTTTATATTAATTTTTCCTGGATCCCCGCTTTCGCGGGGATGACAGACGGGGCATGGATTTCTACCGCGTTTATATAAAAATGCTTTTCGCTGGCCGGAGGAAAATCAGCTGGAAGCGCGGGTTCTTGATCCCCAATCCCCGGCGGACGGCCTCCAGATAAACCTCGCGCTGGACGCGGTATCTCTCCGCTCTTTCGGGAATCTCGCTTTCCTGGACCGAATCGGTTTTATAGTCCGCCACCACTATTTCCCCGTCCCGTTCGTAAATCAAATCGATGATCCCTTCCATGACTTTGTCTTCCCAGGGAATGGTGAATGGGATTTCCTTTCCGAGGATTTTCGCCCCCCGGATCCCGGCAAATATTTCGGAACGGATAAAACCTCCCAGTATTCCACCGGCTTCAGCCCGGATTTTCGGATCAAGCGGCTCCGTTTCCGGGCTCAAGCCCCGGGCCGCCCGGTCCACCGCTTCCGAAAGTTCGAAGCTGGGATCAGCCAGGGTTTGAAAATCGCACTCCTCCAGGACCCGGTGACAGATAATCCCCACCCGGGCGGAAGGGGATCTATCCCCGGCCGGCCAGGGCCTCCGGCCTTCCGATCCCTTCTCCTCCCCGTCGAGCGCCGGCATGAGAGCTTCCTCCCATTTTTCCAGCCCGGTGGGGGAAAGGAAGCGGGGTGAAACGGACCGGTAAATTTCCTCGCGCTCTTTCCAGAACGCGGAGATCCGGGAAAAGTCCCGGGGTTTGCCGGGCCGGGACGCCGCCCGTCGCCTCGAGGCGCGGGCGGGATTGAACTCGTAAACCGAAAAATCAATTCCGACCCCGGGGCCCAGTTCTAACCTCCCGGGTTTCTGAACCTGGAAATCGGTTTCCAGCGCCCGGGCGATCTGCCGGAGCCAGGTGTGATCCTGGTACCGCGCCGAACCGGTGAGAAGCAGGCGCTCGCGCGCCCGGGTCATGGCCACGTAAAGCACGCGTTTTTCTTCCTCCTCCTTCCGTTGTTCTTCCTTCCTTAAGAGCTCGATCGCCGAGAGCGACTTCACCCCCGGGAGTGAAAGCCCCAGGGACAGTCCCCGGCGATCCGCCCGTACCGGCTGATCCTCCTCCGCGCCCCAGGGGAGGTGGTGCAGATCGGCAAGGATCACGAACGGAAACTCGAGCCCCTTGGCCTTGTGGATGGTGATAACCCGGACCGCCTCCACGGTTTCGTCCGCGAGCGGGCTTTCCCCTTCTTCCTTGAGCTCCCGGCGGGATTTTTCCAGGGTCCGGACAAAATCGGAAAGACCGGGGCCGAAGGGGCGACCGCCCGGAAGGGCCATCTCCGCCGCCCGGGCCCGGATCTTTTCCAGGTTCGCGAGTTTTTGCTCGCCCAGGCGCCCGGCCACCGTCACCTCGCGGATGAAAGTGCGGGCGAAAACCTGGTCGATGATCTCCGGGAGGGAAAGCTGCCGGGAAAGGGCGTTAAGCTCCCGGAGGGACTGGTAAAGCGATCCGAGCCCGGGTGCTCCCTCCGGGCCGGACGGTAACGGTCCCAGATAGGAAAGCCCGGATCGGCGCTTCAGCTCGTAAATCTCCCGGTCGTTCAACCCCCCGAGGGGCGAGCGGAGAACCCCGACCAGCGCCAGCTGGTCATGGGGATCGGCGACGGCCTTTAAGAGGTTATAAAAATCCAGCACCTCCTGGGCGGAGAAGAAGGTCTTTTCGCCTTGGATTACATAGGGAATCCCGGCTAACTTGAAAGCCTCAAGGTAAATGTAAACAGAGGTGAAAGACCGGAGGAGCAGGGCGATATCCGAGTAACCGGCTTTCCGCGGGCCCTTTTCCGGGTCGGGAAGCGTTTCCCCCACCGTCTCCCGGATCCAGCGGACCATCAGCTCCGCCTCCCCCCGCCGGGCCTCGTCGGCGGTGAGCCCGCCCCCCGGATTGTCCACCAGGATGATCTCCACCTTCTGGTGGAGAAACTCCTGCTTCCGGCTGGACCTGATCGCGTGGTAGGAAGGCTGAACCCCCGCCCGGGCTTCGATCAGCCCCAGGCCGGGACGCGCGCCCCCGTCAAAAACCCGGTTGACAAAACCGGTGATCCCCGGGTGGCTCCGGAAATTGGTGAAAAGATCGAGGGGAACCCCCCCCTGCCGCAAAACCCGGTCCAGGACCTCTTCGTAGGCCTCGATATCCGCCCGCCGGAAGGTGTAGATGGCCTGCTTCGGATCCCCGACGATGAAAAGCTTGCCCGGCTCCAGCTCGAGCCCGTCCCAGGAGGAGGCCCTGCCCTCGAGCTTTTCCGCGAGCAGGAGGATGATCTCGTACTGGATCGGGTCGGTGTCCTGGAACTCGTCCACCAGGATCGCCCGGAACTTTTGCTTCAGTTCCCGCCTCACCTCCGGATGCCGGAAAAGCAGGTCCCGGGCGAGGGAAAGCAGCCCGGAGAAATTGACCCAGCCCTGGGCCAGGTATTCCTCCCGGAAAGACCGGATAAAAGGCAGGAGCAGACGGAAAAGCAGGCCGGCGGCCCGGGGATTGACCTGGATGAGCTCCATCCCCTCCCGGTAAAGGCCGGCCGCCAGAGCCCGGTCTTCCTCGCTCCATTTGGTGCTGGGTTCGGTCGTGCCCCCGCGCGAGGCGAACTCGCGAACCGCCGGGTCCTTCCCCGGATCCCCTTCCCGAATCATCCGGACGATCTCCCCGAGCCGTTCGAGTTTCTCGAGAAGGATGACCGATTTCACCTGCTGGAGTCGGGCCACCAGGGCCTGCAGCCGGCCCGCGAAATCCCCGAGCCGGGCGGCCAGTCGCTCCCTCTCCCCGAGTTCCCAGTCCCCGGCCGGGAGCGGAATCTCAAAATCGGAGAGCGCCCGGGCCACCCGGCCCAGGTCCTCGAGCTGGATTAGCCCCAGGATCTCCCGCCATTCGGGTTCCCGCGGGTTCCCGAGCCTGAGCTCCGCCTCGATCCATTGTCCCCACTTTCGGTCCAGGAATTCCTCGAAAGCCGCGCCCTCGTCCACCTGAAAACCCGGGGAAACCCGAGCCTCCAGGGGATAAAGGCGCAAGAGGTGGGCGCAGAAGCTGTGAATCGTCCCGATCTGGGCCTGCTCCAGGACCTCTCGGGCCGCCTCGATGCGGGCGCGGAGATCATCGGGGGTGAGGCCGTGCCGCCCGCATAAGTCACCGGCTTCCCCGTTTTCTTTTCCCGTCCGCTCCGCGGAGAGAGAGCCGTGCATCTGGGCCAGTTTCTGCCCCAGCCGGATCTTCATCTCCGCGGCGGCCTTCTCGGTAAAGGTCAGGGCCACGATCTGGGTCAGGGGGATCCCTTGGCCCAGGACGGTCTCCGCGATCCTTTTCACCAGGATAGTGGTCTTGCCCGTCCCGGCCCCCGCCACGAGCACGACATTGCCGCCGGTCTCGGTGACCGCCCTTTCCCTCTGAACCTGGTCCGGGATCTCTTTCATTTTCCGAGGTTCCTTAGCCTTAAGCTCCGGGGATCATTCTCGAGCCTCCGCTGGATTCCGAAATCGCTCTTCCGGCAGACGGCGGAATAATCGCAGTAACCGCACTGGTCCCTTTCGTTCGGGTTGATGAAAAACCGCCCGTCCCGGATGGATTCGAGCAGAAAAATCAGGGTGGGAAAAAAGACCTCCAGGTTTTTCCCGAGACCCTTCTCGAGGGAATTTTCCTCCAGCGGTCCCCCATCCTTCCCGGTGCCTTCGAGATAAAGGAAGGAGAATTCCGTTTCCGGATTTTCCGCTCCCGCCTCTCCCCCCCGCAGGGAGCCCGCGAGGAGGGGGTAGATCAGGGGCTGGAGCGACCTCCCCGTAAGGATCCGGGTTTTGAAAGCGGAAGCGGGCGGCCGGGCGCGGGATTTATAATCGATTACTTTCCGGCGGCTTCCCTCCACCTCGATTCTTTCATCCACCCGGTCGATGACGCCCTGGAAGAGAACCTTCTCCCACCCCCGTTTTCCCAGATTGAGAAAACCCAGAACCTTTTCCTCGAAAAATCTGGGCGTCATTCCGGTGTCCTGAAGGCGCTTTTTATCCCACTCAACCGCCCGCAGGACATTCCGGGAAATCTTTTCCTTGGCGATCTCCCAGACCAGGGGAAAACCCGTGGAAAACTCGCGGGAATAGTCCGCGAAATTCTCGCGCAGGATTCCGGTTAGAAGCTTTTTCCATCCGGTCCCCTCCTGCCATTTTCCCGGCAATTCCCGGTAAGCGAACTTGAGAATCCGGTGATAAAGGTAGCCGACCTGATCCCGGCCGATCTCGGAAATGGGCTCGGGTTCGGGCAGGTACTCGATCTCCAGAACCCGGTCCAGAAAAAACTGAAAGGGGCAGCGGACATACTGCTCGAGCGAGGAGGGGGAAAATCCCTTCCGGCTTCTTTCCTGCCACCAATCGGGGATCTCCCCGATGATTCCATCGCCGGGACCCAGGCTCCGGCTTTTACCCCTCGTCCGGTAAAGGCCGGCCATCGTTTCGAGATGATTTTCCCACCCAGGATTCGAATCAAAAATTCCCTTTCCCGGCTTTTCGTTTGAGAGTAATATATGAATTATATTTTCCTTAATATTCAAGCAGTTATAGCCATATTTTTTACATATAACTTTATATTTATCCCGCTTGATCCTGGGCACGAGAAAATCGGCCTTCGGGGCGGAAAATTCCCCCGATATCTCCGACAGGTAAAGGGATGGGACCAGGGCTTTTCCACTCTCGTCCGACCTCTGGAAAAGGATGAACAATTGATCATCCGCCGATTCCCGGACGAAATGAAAAAGCAGCCTTTCCTCTTCAAACCCTTTCAGTTTTTCGGGCAGATAGGCCCCCAGGGTTTCCTGGATCTTGAAGCGGGTCGAATCCCGGAGAAAGGGCTCTTCCTGGATGTAGCGGGGAAAGTTCTTTTCGTTGGCCCCCAGGAGAAATACTACCTTGAACCGAAGTCCCCGGGAGGCCATGGCGTCCAGGATCTGGACCCCCCGCCCCGGATGTCCGGGAATCCCGAGGGGTACCCTTCCCTCTTCCAGGACCTGAAGAAAAATATCTAAAAACTCCTCCCGGCCAACCTCGAAACCGATTTTCTTTAAACCGGACAGGGAGGAAAGCGAGCTCTCCAGGAATTGGCAGACGGCTTCCTCCCGGCGCGCGTAAAATTCCTTCCGGGGATCTTCTCCGGCGTTCGCGGGACTACCCGGGGACGGTGGCTCGGATTCCAGGTAAGTTCCGATCAGCCCGCGGTAAATTTTGGCCCACTCGTCAAAACCGGCTTTTTTCGGGAAGGATTCGAAGCCGGCCTGAAGCGATCTTAAAAGCTTGAGCAGGATTCCGGCCTGCTCCCGGTCCACCTTGATTACCTCGTCCCCGACCAGAATTTCCCCTTTCTCCGCGCCGAGATTGAAACCCTTGATCCAGGCGTCCAACCCCCGGACGATCCCCAGGGCCCGGCTCCATTTATCCCAGAGATCGGGCCTTTTTCCCGGGCCCCGGGAATCCGTCGAGAGCCGCAAATACGGGGAGCGGAGGACCTCCAGGAGTTGTCCCCGGGGAAAACCTTCCCCCGGGAGCGTGACCAGGGCCATCACCGCCCGAATGAACGGATGCAGGGCCACCGGCTCCCCGATACTGGCGGAGAAGGGGATCAGGTTTTCCGGAAAGATCGCGGTGAAGGCCTCCCGGTAGGGTTCCAGCCCCCGGGAGATCACCGCGATGTCTTCGAATTTATACCCGCGGGCGTCGACCAGCTCGAGGATTTTCTTGGCCGTCCAGAAAACCTCGTCGCGGGGGCCGCAGGCGCTGATCAGGACCGGCTTCTTCCCCCCGCCCCTCCCGGCCCTGATCCCCCGATTCAGGTTTACGATCTCCCGGGCCAGGCCCACGGGCTTGAGCTTGAAGAACGGTTCCGCGTACCGGTAATCCGGATCCTCCGGGTCAAAAGGGAAGTACCAGCTCACCGAGAATTTCTCCGGGAGCGCCTCCACCAGGTCGAGCTGGCTTCCCGAAAGGTCGTAAAAACCATACAAAACCAGGGTGGTGTATCCCGGGCGGTAATCATCCCGCCGGATCAAGGCCGCGGCCCGGCGGTAGCAATCGGCGTAATCCCGGAGCCCGAGCTCGTCCTGTTTCCGCTCGAAGGCCCGGTAGATTCGAAAAATTTCCGCCACCCGCTCGCCCCCGGGAACGTAACCTTCCCGCACGGCGGCGATGGCGTCATCCGGGTTAATCCCGCTATCCTTCAGGTCGCGGATAGACTGGTAGAAGGCCTCGGCAAAACCCTTGTTCCTCACCCCTTGGTGGAAGTACCCGGGCCAGTTTCCGGTCTCGAGGATTTTGCGCAGGAGGAAATCGAAGGCGATCTCCTCTTCCGGAGCCAGCGCCTCCCCCGCCCGGCGGAGGATCTTGAGCGCGAGGGCGTGCAGGGTGAGGAAGGAAACGTGGAAAAGATTCACCCCGTCCTGGAGGCAGACTTCCTTCAGGTGGGAAAGCAGCCAGCGGGAGGGGGTGATCACCCCGACGGGGGAAAGCGGGTTTTCCCCCTTCAGGTCCTTCAGGAACCGGGTGAAATCCTCTTCCAGCCCTGGATGAAAGGGCCCGTATTTTACCGTCAGCATATGGTCTGGGAATGATTCTCTTTTCCCCTTCGAAATCTGTCAAGTGAAGCCCCAACGCCAAAACCGGACAGGCCGTCATTCCCGCGAAGCTTGTCCTCGAAGTGTTTAATCGGGGAGCGGGAATCCAGTCCGGGCAAGTTGTCATTCCGGCGAAAGCCGGAATCCAGTCCGGGCAAGCTGTCATTCCGGCGAAAGCCGGAATCCAGTGCTATCAAATGGTTCCCTGCTTTCGCAGGGACGGCGCCTGGACTCCTGCTGGAGTTTATCCCGCACTCTGATGCGGGGCAGGAGTGACAATTTTGCCATTTGTGCAACAGGCTCTCAAGGAAAAAATAAACCCGGTGAATGACAGCTTCCGTCACCGGGCTTATTTAGTCTATTTCGTCTATTTGGTCTATCTGGTTCTGTTGGACTGTTGGTCTGTTGGTCTCTATCTTTCGCTTCTCACTTTTCACTGTTTACCCTTCGACTCCGCTCAGGACAAGTCGTCAATAGTTATTCGTCCAAAACCTCTTGGCTCTCTAATCTCTACTTTATGCTCTCAGCTTTTTCCCTCTGCGCTATGCCCTAATAACTTCGCCCGATAAATCGGGCAACTACATTTCCTTCACATTCGTCAATCGTCAATCAACAATCGTCATTTCTTTTTGCTCCCTGCCCTTTGCTCTTTTTTGCTTGCCCTACGTCTATGTTCCCGCCGGGCAGGATGCCCGGCCTCCTATTGGTCTATTGAACCGTTGGTCTTTCTGTCCTTTACGCTTTGCCTTCTGCTCTTTGCCTTTCACCTTTGACCTTTC